>Ga0194121_10000119_pt1 | contig 126351 bp, 126 predicted proteins | sample TA2MahCa50mmetaG_FD_148609 | JGI IMG/M metagenome (GOLD analysis project Ga0194121, IMG submission 148609) | Freshwater microbial communities from Lake Tanganyika, Tanzania - TA2015020 Mahale Deep Cast 50m | ecosystem: Environmental > Aquatic > Freshwater > Lake | place: Tanzania: Lake... | reverse complement strand
ATAGCGCCCTTGTGTAATACTCTTGCTCTGCCCGATCAAAATCACCGACACTTGATCCAGAGCGCCGAAATCCGTCGTGCTGGCGGCATCCGCGACGACGGTCGAATCATTGACAGCCAGATACATCACCACTTCCAAGCTGTCGACCGGGGTGAAGTCGATTACCTTCGTGGTCACCACGAAAGAGGAATCGATACCCCGGAAAACCCCGCTGTCTGCCGGCGTCGTCATGGTGACAGAGTGGATCGTGGCGGCATCCACCCTGCTCCCCAGGACGCCAACCAGCAGGGCGGCCAGAAGCACAAAGCACTTCTTCATTATAGTTTTCCTCCTCAGGGAGTTCCCTCCCCGTCTTGAAAACGCGTTAATAAACCACATATCATTTCGCCCACTGATCTCGTCTGCGTTGCGCTCTTTCCTTGGGCTCGGCTACGACGAGAGGAACTTCGGTTCGTCTCGGCGCCTAATCCCTCCTTTCTATCAAACATTTCGGAACGTTCATCAGGAATGTTCAACAAGACTTTTGATTGCTACAAATAGTAAAAACATCCAAACACAATCCACCCTCAGCCAAGTAGGGAGTAATAATAAAAAAAGGCCCATGCAGTGTCAAGCATTTTTTGCCCGCACTAAACTACGGCCGCCAAGATCATTTCGGGTGTCGTCTCTTTTGCTGCCCCGTTGCTTAGCCGATAGTGATATTATCAATTTCACATTGTCTCCGCAAGCCTGCTGTGACCACTGTCACCGGAGGAGATATACTCAACGTAGCTAATTTTCAATATCTTAGCAAATAAATCTCCTCCTTTGCCCCACCAACAAATATCACGGAACCCCTGAAGAGGCCCCATGCTCACGTGGACCCTGCGCTATACCCACTGGCTGCACACCCAGTGGCCGGCTGGCACGGTGGAACCCCTGCCCCAAGTGGACGACGAGGGGCGGACCAGCGTTCCCAGGCTGATCATCGCCGGCGACTTGAGGGGTATACCGCTGCTCAAGTTCGCCGCAAATTCCGGCACCCAGGCCATCGAAACCCTCCACATCGACCCGCAATTCCAGCGCCTGCGCCAGAAAGCCGCCGATCCGGCTATCACCGACGTCGCCATCATCGGCGCCGGAGTAGCGGGTACCGCGGCAGCCTTAGCTGCCCGCCAAGCTGGATTGTCCTTTGTAGTGATCGAAGCCGTGGCTCCTTTTGCCACCGTAGCCGATTTCCCCAAAGGCAAACCCATCTATACCTACCCTACCGCCTTGAAAGTGGCGGGAGAACTGAAAATCACCGCCGCCATCAAAGAAGAACTGCTCACACAGCTCCAGGCGCAGACCTCAGCGCTCGGAATACAGCCGCTCATCGCCAGCGTGGACCATATCAAGAAGCAAGGAGAGCTTTTCGCTGTGATCATTCCCGCTCGGGAGCCGCTGCGCGCCCGCGGGGTGGTGGTGGCCATCGGTCGCTCGGGGAATTACCGCCGGCTCGGGGTGGCAGGCGAGGATCTGGACAAGGTCTACTACCGGCTGCACGACCCGGGGGACTTTGTGGGCAAGGACGTGCTGGTGGTCGGCGGAGGGGACAGTGCGGCGGAAACTGCCCTTGCCCTCGCCCAGGCCGGCAGTCGGGTCACCCTCGCGTACCGGGGGCAGGAACTGGCCCGCCCGAAACCCGAAAACACCGCACAACTGCATCAAGCGGCCGATACCCCCACTGCCAGCGGCGGCAGCCTGACCTTGATGCTGGGCAGTGAAGTGACCCGCATCGACGCCGCGCAGGTACGGCTCAAAGATACCAAGGGTGAGGAGCACCGCCTGCCAAATGACGCGGTTCTAGCCATGATCGGCCGCGAAGCGCCGCTGGGCTTCCTGCGCCGGTCGGGGGTGAAGATCCGCGGCGAGTGGTCGTGGAAACGCCGGGTTTCCCTGGGGCTGATCCTGCTGGCGGCCTTCTTCATCTATCACTGGAAAACCGACGCCGGCATTCCCATAAAGCACTGGTTTCAGCAGGCTGGACTCTTTCCCTTCAACCTTGCCCGGCCCGCCGATCCGGCCTCCCTTTGGGATACCCTGGTGATCTCCATGGGACAACCGGGGTTTTATTATTCTCTGGCCTATTGCGCTTGCGTCGCGTTCTTTGGCTACCGCCGCTGCCGCCGCCGGCCCACCCCCTATATCAAAGCGCAGACCCTGACGCTGGTGCTCATCCAGTGCCTGCCTCTTTTCCTGCTGCCTTACCTGTTGCTGCCCTGGGCAGGCTATCAGGGCTGTTTTGCCGAAGGCAGGGCGCTCAACCCTCTGGCTGACGCTCTCTTTCCCGAGTCGCCCTGGGCTGAACACGGCCGGGAATACTGGCGCTCCCTGGGCTTGATCCTCGCCTGGCCGCTCTTTTTTTGGAACGTCTTCACCGCCCAACCCCTTGGTTCTTGGCTGCTCATCAGCCTTATACAGACCTTTGTGATCATTCCGCTCATCGTCTACCGCTGGGGCAAGGGCGCCTACTGCGGCTGGATCTGCTCCTGCGGGGCTCTGGCCGAAACCCTGGCGGACGCCCACCGGCAGCAGATGCCGCACGGGCCGGGCTGGAACCGTTTGAATATGGTCGGCCAGGTCGTCCTGGCACTGGCCTTCCTGCTGCTCGCCCTGCGACTGGTTGGCTGGCTGCTCCCCGCCGACCACTGGGTAACCACCTTGTACATGGGCCTGCTGATGGGCAGGAAAGCCGATTGGACCGCGCTGGGCTTTCCCTTCACCTTCCTGAATTACGTGTGGCTGGTCGATCTTTTCCTGGCCGGAGTCCTCGGTGTGGGCCTCTACTGGCACTTCAGCGGCAGGACCTGGTGCCGCTTTGCCTGCCCCCTCGCCGCCCTGATGCACATCTACGCCCGCTTCAGCCGCTTCCGCATTCTGGCGGACAAAAAGAAATGCATCTCCTGCAACGTGTGCACCTCGGTCTGCCATCAGGGTATCGATGTCATGGCCTTTGCCAACAAGGGCCGGCCTATGGCCGACCCCCAGTGCGTGCGCTGCAGCGCCTGTGTGGCGGCCTGCCCCACTGGGGTTCTCCAATTTGGCCAGGTAGATCCTCGAACCGGCGCCCCTATTCAGGTGGACCCCCTCATCGCCTCGCCGGTGCAACTGCGGGAAAAATCCTGAACGCTTCAGGCTTTCTCGCCTCCCCAGTTCTGCCCATCGCCCTGTTTGACACCTGACCAGGGGGCATCAGGTTTTTTTTAACCAAGAGCAACTTTCCCATGTGCTCGCAAAGTGGGTGGCGTGGCAAGCGCAAAAGAAAAAAGCGCAACTGCGCAACTGCCGTCCCTCATCCTGACGCAAAAGGGCACGATCCGCGAACAGGTCGAGGGCGAGGTCGAACTCAGCGACGTGGAGGAACAGGGCAAGCCACGTCTGGGGCCGGTGCTGGTAGTATGCTGCGTCGAAGCTGCGCCTGGCCCACCTGCGCCCAGTCACCGTGCTGGGCTCGCTGCGCGGCCAGATCCACGGCGCCTACCAGGTAAAAGTCGGCAACCGGCTGAGCCGACGCCGTGAGGGTGCGCGACACGTCGAGATCGTCCAGAATCTCGGCAGCAAGGCCGAATCCAAGGCCGCTTCGTGGATCATCTTCGAAGCCACCAGCGACCCGGGGTTCTTTGCCCGGGCCCAGCAGGGGCTGGAGAAGCTACGCGACCTGAAAGGCGCCCAGCAGGAGCAGCGCGAGGACACCGCCCGCCAGCCGCTGCTGCGCACCCCAAGGAGGCGCCGCACAATATCCGGGTCTTTGCCACCCTGGGACGGCAGTCAACACCGGTTTTCACTCTCCACCCCACCCGCCGGGGACGCGAGGTGGATATGAACCTCTAAACCCCGCTCCGTCACCTAATCCTCAAGCTGGGCCAGCAGGAGGATCTCCCCAAGGCCGAACAGCTCACCCGCTTCAAGGAGGTCCTGCGCGACAGCCTGCAGCAGGCCAACAGCGGCGGCATTGGTCCGGCGCTGCGGAAGCAGCGGGGCGAGGGAGCGCATCAGGTGACGGTGGACGCCCGGTGCGATTATCTGTTTCCCACGCTGGTTCAGTCCTGGTTCCGAATCACCGAGCAGCTTACCCAATCGCTGGTGGACCGCCTGTGCGAAGCCCCAATGATCCGCAGTGTCGATGGGCAGCTAGCCCGCTCTTTCCAGGTCGAGTACTCCCGCTGGCGGTTTCCCATCACCGGCAGCAAGATCCTCCCTGAAAAGGTCGCCGCCTGCCACCTGGCCTGCCAGCCGGGGCGGCGACAAGGACCACATAAACCTGATCTACACCGACGCGGCCGGCCCGGACCTGACCACCCAGACCCGCGAGCTGGCGTTGAGCCAGGTTCACAAGGTGCAAGCTCCTGTTCAAGGACGTTCACGGGTAGCCAACGATGCGGCCAACTGTTTTTTTGGCCCTTCCCAGGAACAGAAGCCCGCCGTATAGCCACGCTGCAAAACCCCGTTCCACTACCGCCTTTGCTTCTCCCCAAGGCCGAAGGGCGATTGACATCGCCGCCGCGCTGACCTATCTTCAAAAATTCAAATTATTATGGCGATCAACCCCCATCCCCCCTAATACCCATGAAGAGCGAGCGCCTGCTCACCACCGGTGAAGTTGCCGCCCACTGTCGCGTCTCGTACGAGACCGTCAACAACTGGATTAAAAGCGGCAAACTCGTGGCTTATGTAACCCCTGGCAAACATCACCGCATCCCCCGGGCCGGGTTCAGAGACTTCCTCCAGCAGCACAACTGGCCCCCCTTTGACGAGGTGCCCGCCGCCAAGCCCCGGGTGCTGGTCGTCGACGATGATCAGCCGGTGCTCAAAGGCATCCTGCGCAACCTGAGCCGCACCGGCGACTACGAACTCGCCACGGCGGCCGACGGGTTCGAGGCCGGCCTGCTGATCGCCAAATTTAAGCCTGACCTCGTCATTCTCAACCTGGTGATGCGCCGGGTGGACGGCTTCGAGTTGTGCCAGAAGATCAAATCCTCCCCGGAAACCCGCCGCATCGGGGTTCTGGCGATCACCGGGCACAGTTCCGAGGAGAACATGCAGCAGGCCCTTGCCGCCGGGGCCGACGCCTTTTTGACCAAGCCTTTTGCGATGAAGACCCTGCAAAAAACCCTGCAGAAGCTGTGCCCGAGGTAGGCAGAGGCGTCAAAGCCAGCCGCCCCTGAGTCAGGCGGCTTCCTGCTTGCCCTGGGCGCTGCTGCAGAACCGTCCGCCGGGGCGGGGCGCGTCAAAGGAGGTGCTGGTTTTTTTCCAGGCGGAGGGTGACCCTGGGGTAGATCCGCTCCACCTCCAACTCCCCGGCCCCCTTGATCTGGCCGTTTAGGGTCTGGTATTCTACCTGGAAGCGCTGGTACAGCCGCACCACCTGGTTCAACTGCTTGGTGTCCCTGAGCAGCACCTTGCGGCGCGGCTGGGCAGCCGCGTCGATGCACGACACCCCCAGCCTGGCCAGCAACTGGACGATGCGCTTGCGGCTCTCCTCCATGCAGCGCTTGAGCTGGTCGGGGCGAATAGCTTCCTTGCGATTGACCGCCACCACCAGGACGGTCGCCAGCCCGCTGGAAGTCCCCAGTTGCCGGGCCTTTATGCGCCGCAGCGCCCAGGTCTGGCCGCCGGTTCCACACCACCTGCCCCCCGGCCCGCAGGATGGCGCTGCTGGCCTCGCCGACCAGGATGTCCTGGCCAGCTGGAAGGGCGGCGTGCTGGACCAGATGCACCCGGATATCCTGCTGGGCCGTCAGTTTGGCCCGCCGGCCCGGCACCGGCCCGCCGATTATGATGCTCCCCTAGTTGGCGCTAATCTCGGCGCCTTCCTCGATCCCCCCTCGATGAGGATGTCTCCTTCAGCCCTCACCGAAAAGCCGCATTCCACCGCCCCCTCAATGTAGACGTTGCCCTCAAAGCTCAGCCTGCCGGTCGAGAAGCTGACGTCCCGCTCGATGATGAGTGCGGGTTCCACGCTTAGCTTGGTCTCGGTGATCTTGAGGGTGCCGTCCGCGGTGGGGAAGAACAATTCGACCTCTCCTGCCAGCTCCGACATCACCCCCGGGGCTGGGCACCTGACGGCGGGCCACCGGCTCACCCGCCTTCACGCTGCGGGCAAAGCGGACCGGCTGCCCCTCGACAAAGGGGGGCCATGACCTCGACGTCAAACTGCAGGCAGCTGTTCCTGCCGGGCACCGGCGGCTAGCCTTGGGCCAGCAGATAACGGCCAGGGACATGGGCCTGGGCCACCCTCGGGCAGCAGCCCCCGCAGCTTGGCCGGCGTCTCCCCCTGCACCAACCCCAGATCCTCCAGCCAGGGCAGGAGCAGTTCCTCCCCCGCCGGCTGCGGATAGGACCCTCATACCACCCAGTACAGGCACAGGCAATCGGCCGAAAGTTGGAGGGGCGGAAGCACCAAGAGCACCCCCCCCCGCGCTGGCACAGGTAGCCGAAGCGCTCGGCCTGAAGCTGCCCCATCTCGTCATGGGAGATAAAAGAACCCGGCAGCAGCAAGTTCCCGTCGAGGGTGGACAGGGCCGCTGGGAGCGGGCGGCCAAAGACGTCCTGGCCTATAGTCCCCCGGTTGTGCGGGGCGCTGCGGCCCAGCAGTTGGCCGGGATACACTACCCAGAGCCCCCCCTGCCGCCTCCGGGTTTTTCCCCGGAGTACCCGCTGCAAGGTTTTGATCATGGCCGCGGTGCGCCGGACCAGGGCCGGCGGCGATCTTAAGCCCCCCGCGCTGCCTGGCCACCAGGTCCTGCTCCAGACCCACGGCGGCCCGCAGCCCGTGGTAGCGCAGACCCGCCAGAACCTCCTCCGGCGGGGAGAGCAGATACGCCCCCAGCCCGTCGCGAGCCAAAGCCAATTTGATCGCCGAGGGCGCGGCGGCGTAGCCCTGCGGCTCGCCCTCCAAAGGTTCGAGATCCTCCGCCCACAAGCCCAGCCCCGGGCCAGCCAGTGGCGCACCTGGCGCTCGTCGGGCAAGGGCTCGACGGGCTTGAGCCGGCCGGGGGTCCAGGTCGGAAGTCACCGGCGGCAGTTCCACCTATTCGTGCCCTTCGCGCTCGATCAGCGACTTGAGGTCCTCGGTTCCCGCCAACTCCTCGGCGATCTGTACGGCATGCAACACCAGCGCGGCCTCGTGGCTCAGGCATTAGAAAGCGTTGAGCGCCTGCTCCTGCTCACCGGTGACCACTGCTCCGCCCTCCAGATAGATCACCCCCAGGTTCTCGTCGCGGCAGCGCAGGGGAGCAGCGGCCTGGCCCTGGGCGTTGCAGGCGGGCCGTCCGCTGGCGAACATCTGGCTGCCCAGATCCTCACCCCCGTCCCGTGTCAGGGCGGTGACGATCAGGATGGGGAGTGGGCGGTGGCCTGGTCCTCCTTGAGGCCGCGACACACCGCGTAGCCGTCCATCCCCGGCATCATCACATCGAGCAGGATCACGGCGGGAACCTCGGCTCCAACCTGCGCCAGCGCCTGCTCGCCGTCCTTGGCTTCGCTGACCTGGTAGGCGGTTGCCTAAAGCAGGGAGCGCAGCAGGGTGCGGTTGAGCCGCTCGTCGTCGACCACCAGGACGCGCCCGGACGCGGGCCGGCCGGGTTGTGCTGTGGACATTGCCTCTTTCTCCAAGGTGTGGGTAGGCGGCACAGCGGCGCTCGCGCCGGAGCGGGGATTAGTGCCGGTTCAGGAAAGTATCGAGGCGCTCGCACAGCACCCGCAGCACCTTCAGACAGGCGAAATGCTTGTTGTTGCCCTCGACCAGGGTTCAGGGGGAAAAATTGGTGCTGGTATAGGCGACCATGTCGTTGACCGCCTGCTCGTAGAGGTCCCACTTCTCCCGGTTTCGCCAGTCCTCCGGGGTGAGCTTGTAGCTCTTGTAGGGCGTTTCCTGGCGCGACTCGAAGCGCCGCAATTGTTCTTCCTTGGTGATGTGGGCCCAGTACTTCACCAGCACCGCGCCGTGTTCGACCGGTTGTTCCTCGAAATCGTTGATCTCGGCATAGGCCCGCCGCCACGCCGCGCCGTCGGCAAAACCCTCGACTCGCTCGACCAACACCCGGCCGTACCAACTGCGGTCGAAGATCGTGACCCGCCCAGCGCGGGGCAGATGCCTCCAGAAGCGCCACAGGTAGTGCTGGGCCCGCTCCTCGTCGGTTGGGGCGGCGATGGGGATGACCTGGTAGAGCCGGGCGTCCATGGCCCCGGTGAGCCGGTGGATGGCCCCCCTTGCCGGCTGAGTCCACCCCCTCGAAAACCAGGATGGTCGATAGCTGCCGGGCCTTGGCCTGGTGGGTAAGCAGGTGGAGCTTGCCCTGGTACTTTTCCAGCAACAGCTCGTATTGGGACCGGGCCACCTGCTGGGATATTTTAAGCCGGCTGAGCACCGTGGGGGATTGCTTGACCTCGCCCCGGGCGCCCGCCCTGGCGGGTGATTTCTCGCCGCCGGCCACCAGCCGCCGCTCCAGGTGCCTGCGGATGGCGTCGCGCAGCAGGGTGGCCACCCTCAGAGTGCGGTAGTTGTGATCGGCGCCCTCGACGATGTGCCAGGGCGCCTCGCCGGTGTTGGTCTTGTGCAAGAGGCGGTCGGCCGCCGGCTCGAAGGCAGTGTACATCTTCCTGTGCTGCTTCTCCCTCTTGGTGACCCGCCAGCGGGTGAGCGCGTCCTTTTCGAGGGCATTAAGGCGTTTCTTCTGGGCCTTCTTTCCCAGATGCATCCATAACGTGAGGATCAGCGTCCCATCGTCGGCCAGCTCCTTCTCGAAGGTGGTGACGCGGTTGAGGCTCTGGTCAAAGGTCGCCTGGTCGATCTTGTCGTACACCCGGTCCACCAGGGGCTGCGAGTACCAGGAACGCAGATAAAGGCCGATCCGCCCCTTAGGGGGCAAGGCCAGCCAGTAGCGCCAGAAATGGGGCGCTCCTGTTCTTCCGGGGTGGGAGGGTCGAAGGCACGGGTCAAGAAGCCGCGGGGGTCCATCCACTCGTTGAGGACGTTTACCGTCTCGCTCTTGCCGGCGCCGTCCACCCCCGCAAAAACCGCGATCACCGCAAAGCCGGCGGAACGCATTTGCTGCTGCAGTTCGAGCAGTTCGGTGCGCAGTTTCGGCACCTGCGCCTTGAACTCCCGGCGCGAAACCTCGCGCCCCAGCTCAGCGGTCTCAAACACGGCGGACCCTCCTTCCGCTCACAACCAGCGGACCAGCACGTCGCCTACGGCATACCCCAGGGCCGCCACGCCCATGCCCACCCCCAGCATCTCCAGGCCGCTGCGCAGGAACGACAGCCCGGTGAAGACGCTGCGGGCCGCACCCACAGCAAAATGGGCCAACATGGAGGCGGAGAAGGACAGCCAGATGGCCGTTTCACCCTGCAGAAAAAGAAAAGGAGCCACCGGAATCAGGGCGCCCACGGCAGTGGCCGCGCCGGTGATCCATCCCTCTTGCATGGGGGAGGAGCAGGGAGGGCTGATTTGTAGCTCGTTGGTAATCAGCTCCTGCAGGGCAAGTTGCGGGTCGGCCACCACCCGACGCGCCAGGTCCCTGGCCTCGTCCTCCTCCATGCCCTTGGCCGCGTAGATGAGGGAAAGTTCCTCCTCCTCCAGCTCGGGCATAAGCCGCAACTCCTCGCTCTCGATGGCGATCTCGTGGGAGTAGACCTCGTGCTCGCTTTTGGCCGCCAGGTACCCGGAGGAACCCATGGACAGGGCGTCCGCCAACACGCCGGCCAGCCCAGTGACCAGGATGAAGTGGCTGTCCACGGCTGCGCCGATCACCCCGGCGACCAGGCCGAAGTTAGCGGTCAGGCCGTTGTTGAAGCCGTACACCACGTTGCGCAGGATACTACCGGATTCCAGGTGGTGCCAGGGCTCCCCCGGCGCCCCCACAAACTCGCCCAGGGTCCGGGCGTGCTGGGCCGATTCCACGGCGAGGGTGTAGGCGGTTTCGTGGGTATGGTCGGCGCCGCTGCGGCGGTAGAGGGCCTGGTCGCTGCGGGTCTCGTGTCCTTCTTCGCGGAAGAGCATGGGAAGAAGAACGGAGGGGCCCAAGCGCCGGGCCAGCCACACCATCAGCCGCGCCCGCGCCGAAGGCGGGTGGTGCGCCAGGCCGCGCTCGGACAGCACCTGCTTCCACAACTCGGCGTGGCGATCCTCCACCCCGGCCAGGCGCTGGTAGAGTTCCTGACCGGCGCAAATCGGACTCGATCCCGGCCAGGTGTTGGTAGAGAAAGGCGGCGTCGGCCTCGTCCTGCTAGTGGTGCAGCCAGCGCGAGACCTCGTCGATCGGTTGGGGGGGCACGGTGCTCATACTTTCAGAGTCTGTGCTTTTTGCCGCACCCTGTCCAGAAACCCGGGCTAAACAATGGGCCGGCCACTCTAAGTGGCCGGCCCATTGTTTAGCGGAAAAGGCTAGTGGTTTATTATTCGGGATGATCGACGAAGCGCACCGTGACGCTGGCGCCCGGATCGGAAGCCGCCTCGTCCAGGTCGATCCGGTAGACCCCGGTGTCGCCCAGATGCACGGCGCCGATATTGAACAACCCGTCGCGGGTGGAGTCGAAGATCAGGTTGGCCGGATCGCTCTCGGGATAAATGGTGAACACCACCACCCCTGGCCCTGGCTGCCCCTCAAGGCCGAAGCAGTCGGCGTCGCGGCCCTCGGGCAGGCTGATGGCCTGGCTGGCGAAGCCGGGCATGTTGCAAACTGTGCGGAAGAGCAGGTTGCCTGTGGCGGTGCCGCAGGGCACGTTCTCGGCCTGGGGCAGCATTTCGCGGTTGACCAGTTCGGCCGAACACTCGGGGGGAACCCTGTCGCCCTTCATGCCTCCCGTGGGCGGAGGACCCGAAGGCGGCATCATCCCCGGAGGCGGTTGCGTACCTTCGGACGGGGAGGGCGGCGGGGCCTTGTCCCCACTGGGCTGTTTAGTGCCTGCGGCCTTTGCGTCCGGGGCTGCCGGAGGAGGATTGTCCTGCGCCAGCAAATTGGCGCTCCACCCCAGGCATAACAACAAAACAACTATGGAGAACCTAAAGAACGGTTTGCTCATAACTGCGACCTCCTTTGGCTTTTGGGCTTCCCGATCGGCTGCTGATTTAATAGGACGTACACTTCAAAATAGCGAATCGAAAGCCTTCGATCTGTGAGGAAAATCACAGAACAAGGCGGTAATATAGCAAATTTTTTTCTTTCATTCAAACATTATAAATAACCCCTGGCGGCAGATTGCCCAGGGTGAGAGAAACCCCTACATTGTAGCAGCTTCCAGAGAATGGACCTCCCCTGATGGAAATACTAGGCGGACCTCTTTACGGGGTGGCGGGCGCGGGCGAATCCCACGGGCCGGCTATCACTACCATCGTCTTTGGCTGCCCGCCAGGGCTCAAGCTGGAGCGCCCCCGGCTCCAGGCTTTTCTGGACCGGCGCCGGCCCGGCGGCAACAAACACGGCACCCCCCGGCAGGAAGCAGACCAACTCGTGCTGCTCTCGGGGCTTTACGCCGAAGACCACGAGCAGTTGTTGGCCGGTCCCGCGCTCAGCGTCGCCGCGGGCAACGGATCGCTGGAAACCCACCCTTACGAAGAAGGCTTTACTACCGGCGAACCCATCGCGGCTGTGGTGCTCTCAGCGGCAAAACGCTCCGCCGACTACCTCCAGTTCGCCGGCCCCCAGGGGGCGGTGCGGCCCGGCCACGCCGACCTGGTCAAGCACTACAAATCCATCGGTTTCGCCGACCCGCGCGGGGGTGGGCGCTCCAGTTACCGCTCCACCATCTCCGACGTGATCGGCGGCTCCATCGCCCGCCTCTTTCTCCAGGAGCGCTTCGGCACCGCCCTCTTTTCCTCTATCTACCAGGTGGGGCCCTTGCAGACCTCGATGCGCCTGGCCGACCACGTCGCCGACCTCCAGGCCAGCGAGGGCCGCATCCCCGCCGATAAACTGAGCCAGTTGGCCGCCCAGTTGGAGGCCGCCGAGATCCACTCCCTCGACCCGGATTTTGCCCGCCAAGCCGGTGAGTTGATCAAAACAACCCGCCAGCAGGACGATTCCCTGGGGGCAGCGGTCGAGGTGGTCGCGTTGCAGCCACCGCCCCTGGCCGGCGAGCCGCTGTACCAGAGCCTCAAACTGCGCCTGATGGGCTCCTTAGGCGGGTTACACGCGGTGCAGTCCTGCGAGATGGGCGCGGGCCGCGAGGCAGTGGTGCGCCGGGGCAGCCAGCACAACGACCCCATCCGCCGCCAGGGATACCAGGGCAACCACCACGGCGGCCTCTTGGGGGGCATCACCACCGGCCTGCCCCTGGTGTTCCGGGTGGGGTTCAAACCCACCTCCACCATCGCCCTGCCCCAGCTTTCGGTGCGCAAGGACCTCGAAGAGATTGACTTCCAGTTGCAGAAGGGCCGCCACGATCCCTGCGTGGGCGTGCGGGCCGGCATCACCCTCGAATCGCGCCTGGCCATCGAACTGCTGAACGCGGTGCTGATGCACCAGGCCGGGCGCGTGGACGCGGCAAACTTTAAACTATTCTAAAGTTGCGTATGACCCCCTGCGCTTTTGATGAAATCGGCCGCCTCCCCATGCCCGGCGACAACGTGGCCATCGCCATCCGCCGCCTCGAAGGGGGGACCCAGATCCGCTGGCGGGACACCACCTTCACTCTAAGCCACACCGTGTTGGAGGGGCATCGCTTCGCCGTGCAGGCCATCGAAGCGGGCCAGCCCCTGCTTTCCTGGGAACTGCCCTTTGGCCTGGCCCTGTCCCCCATTGGCCCCGGCGCCTACGTGTGCAACCGCGGCGCCCTCGAAGCCCTGCGCATCCGCCAACTGGACTTTGCCCTGCCGGCCCATCCCAACTTCGAAGACCAGATCCACAGCTATCATTTGGATGAGTCCCGCTTCCTCCCTGGTCAACAGCTTCCCCGCCACCCACAGCCCCGCACCTTCCTGGGTTACGACCGCGGCCCACGGGGCACCGGCACCCGCAACCACATCGCCCTTATCGGCACCTCCTCGCGCACCGCTAGTTTCGTGCGCCTTTTGGCCGAGCACTTCCGCGGCAGGACCGGCGAGACTTTCGACGGGGTGGTGGCCCTAGGCCATACCGAAGGGGGCACCAGCGCCACCCCCAACAACCGGGAACTGCTCCTGCGCACCCTGGCCGGCTGGATGGTGCATCCCAACGTGAGCGCGGTGCTGGCGGTGGACTACGGCACCGAGGCCGTCACCAACCTCATGCTCCAAGAGTATTTAACTGCCCACGGCTATCCCCTCGACCAGGTACCGCATCACTTCCTCTCCCTTCGCGGTGATCTCCAGACCCAGCTCGCAGAGGGCGAACGAGTCGTCGGCGAATGGCTGGACCCGGTGTGCCGCACCCGGCGCACTGCCCAACCACTGGCCAGGCTTAAGATCGCCCTGCAATGCGGCGGCTCCGATGCCTTTTCCGGAGTTTCGGCCAATCCCCTGATCGGCTGGGTGGCCGGCGAGGTGGTCCGCCACGGAGGGGCGGCCAACCTCGCCGAGACCGACGAACTGATCGGCGCCGAGAGCTACGTGCTGGAGAACGTCCGCGACCTGGAGACGGCCCGCCGCTTCCTGCACATGGTGGAGCGCTTCCAGGAGCGGGCCACCTGGCACGGCACCTCGGCCGAGGGCAATCCTTCGGGTGGGAACAAGTACCGTGGGCTATACAATATCGTGCTCAAGTCCATCGGCGCGGCCCGCAAGCGCGATCCCCGGGTGCGCCTCGACTATGCCATCGACTACGGTGCGCCCATGGAGGAGCCGGGCTATTATTTCATGGACAGCCCGGGCAACGACCTGGAGAGCATCGCCGGCCAGGTAGCCGCCGGCTGCAACCTGATCTACTTCACCACCGGCAACGGCTCCATCACCAACTTCCCCTTTGTTCCCACCATCAAGGTAGTGACCACCAGCCAGCGCTTTGAACTGCTTTCCAAGGACATGGACTTCAACGCCGGCGCATACCTCGAAGGCACACCCATGGAGGAGTTGGGCTGCCAGCTCTTCGAGCAAACCATAGGAGTGATCTCCGGCACCCGCTCGGTGGGGGAAATAGCCGGCCATTCCCAGGTCTCCATCTGGCGCAACTGGCACCAGCAAGATGCCAGCCAGCTCGAAGACCTGCTGGCCGCCGAAGAGCCCGACGGCAGGCCCCTGCCCACCCAGAGGGAAACGGCCGTACCCCAAGTCGTTTTCTCGGCCCTGCGCACCGGCACCAGCCACGCCACCGACCAGGTGGGGCTGATCCTGCCCACCAGCCTGTGCGCCGCCCAGGTCGCCCGCCTGGCCGCCGAACGCCTCAACGCCAGGGGCCTGGGCCAGCAGCAGGGCATCTCGCGCTTCGCTGCATTGCTACACACCGAAGGCTGCGGAGTCTCCGGGGGCTACAGCGAACACCTGTGGAATCGCACCCTCATCGGCTATCTCACCCATCCCCTGGTGAAGACCGCCCTGTTGTTGGAGCACGGCTGCGAGAAGACCCACAATGACTACTTCCGCGCTCATCTGGGAAAATTGGGCCTGGACCCCGGGCAGTTCGGCTGGGCCAGCGTGCAACTGGACGGGGGGATCGAGAAGAGCCTGGAAAAGGTGGAGGGGTTTTTTGTTCACACTCTGGGCAGATTGCCTGCCTTCTCCAGCGAGCAGGTGGGCCTGGACTACCTGTCCCTGGGCCTCGTGAGCGCCGGCCCCTTGGCCGACCCGGCAGCGGCCGCCCTGGCCCGCCTCACCCGCTGGGTGGTAAGCGCCGGCGGCACCGTGGTGGTGCCCTCGGGCCCCGGTCTGCTCCAGTCTCCGGTGTACCGGCAGGGCGTGCTCGGCGACCGGCAACCCGAGCCCGCCCTGGCCCACGGCCAGGGCTTTGAAGATCCGGGCTTTTACATTATGGACGCCCCCACCGAACACTGGGTCGAGGCCCTGACCGGCTTAGGTGCCACGGGTGTGGAACTGATCCTGGCCCACGCCGGCGAGCACCCTATGCAGGGCCATCCCCTGGTGCCTTTGGTCCAAGTTTCAGGCGCCGGCCCGGTGGCAACCGCCTATCGCAACGACCTCGACCTGGTCCTGGAAGGCGACCCCGAGGGCTGGGCGCAACAGTTCCTCCACCTGCTCATGGAGGTCGCCTCCCGCCGCCAGGCCGCCAAAGCCCTGAGCCAGGGCAACATCGACTTTCAGATCACGCGGGGATTGTTGGGCATTTCGATGTAGTCGCGAACTAGCGTCCGAGGCGAGGGGCGCCCCGCAGGCAATTCCCAGGGGAGTGGCTGGGAAGGGCGCGGGAGGGGTTGCGGGGAGAGCGGAGCCTCAACGCCCCATACATCGGGGGGTTGAGGGGGTAGGGCTGCAGGGTTGCGCCAGCGAGCGGGGCGGCAAGTCCGCGCTTTGGGAAAGGCCGGAGCGGGTGCCCCTCGTCGCGGGTCACACCTTTGGTATCGCTACCCCTAGTTCCGCCGCGGTCTTGCCGATCTCGGCCCAGGTCCGTTCGGCCACGTCGATCCCCTCCCACAGCCGGCGCTGCCGGGTCTCCTCCTCGATCTCACCGGGCGCATAGACCTTGTTAAACCCCGGCAGCGGCTTGGCCGAACACACCCACTCGGCCAAACCCTCCACCTCGTCCACATAGGTTTCCAGGCTGGTGAAGGCCGAGATGTCGATGGCCAACACCATCACCCCGTTGCCCCCGCCCTTGTCCCCCTTGGTACAGCCGGCGTGGGAAAGCGGTCCCACCAGCATCTCGACCATCATCGCCAGGCCATAGCCCTTGTGCCCGAACTGCAATCCGCCCAATGGCGGCACCCCGGTCTCCTCGGCGTTGCGGTAGCGCTGCCCGTCCGTCACCCATTGCCCCTGTTGGTCTATCACCCAACCCTCAGGCAGGGGCTGGTCGCGGATGAGTTTCTGCTCGATCTTGCCGCCGGCCACCGTGGTCATGGTCATGTCGAGCATGAAGGGCGCCCCCTGGCGGCGCGGGGCAGCAAAGGCGATGGGCTCGGGCCGCAGCCGCCGATCAGCGCTGCCGAAGGGGGTCATGAAGAGCCCCCCACCGTTGAGCCAGACCATGCCCAGCAACCCCTGCGCGGCCAACTGCGGGGGATAGGCACCCAGACGCCCGATGTGGCTGAGATTGTGCAACCCCACAAAACCAAAGGTGGCAACGCGCGCCTTGGCCGCCGCCAACTCCAGGGCGCGGCTCACCGCCACGATGCCGTTGGCCCCCTTGCAGTCGATGATGGCCAGGGAGGGATTCTCGCGCACCACCTGCCGCTCCTCCCAGCACACGTAGTTCTTCTTCATCCCCTGGACGTAGCTGGGGATGAACCAGGTGCCGTGGGAGTCGTGGCCGGCCAACTGGCTGTCCACCAAATGGTTGCCGACGATGCGGGCGTCTGTTTCGGGAATGCCGGTGGCCCTGAAAATCTCAAAGGCGCACTGGCGCAGGACTTCCTGGCGGATGACAGGCATGGGGCACAACCTCAGGCGGCGTGTTTCTCCATCAACTCCGTGAAGTAGCGGAACAGGTGGAAACTGTCGTGCGGCCCCGGCGAAGCCTCGGGGTGGCACTGGATCGAGAAGATGGGCAAATGCCGGTGATGCATCCCCTCCACACAGCCATCGTTGAGATTGACGCGGGTGGGCTCCAGGCAGTCGGGCAGACTGTCGCCGGCAATGCCCCAACCGTGGTTCTCAGCAGTGATCAGGATGCGGCCAGTGGCCTGCTCCTTGATGGGCTGATTGCCGCCCCGGTGCCCGAACTTGAGGTGAAAGATCTCCGCCCCGAAGGCCAGGCCCAGGATCTCGTGGCCCAGGCAGATACCGAAGATTGGCCGGGTGCCGATGAGCTTCTTGCAGGCGTGTATGGCATAGTGCAGCGGGCGGGGGTCGCCCGGTCCGTTCGACAGGAAGATGCCGTCCGGCTCCAGGGCCAGGGCCTCCTCGGCCGTGGTGGTGGCCGGCACCACCGTCACCCGGCAGCCCTCCTCCACCAGCTTGCGGACGATATTGCGCTTGATGCCGTAGTCAAAGGCCACCACGTGGAAACGCGTATTGGGCGCACTCACTTCATAGGGTCGGGCGCAACTCACCTCCCGCACCAGGTCCACCCCTTCGAGACCGGCCCAGGCGCGGGCCTTGGCCACCAGGCTCTCCGGGGTTAGGTCCTCGGTGGAGATGGCGGCGTTCATCACCCCGTGGATGCGCACCCGCCGGGTCAGTTGCCGGGTGTCGATGCCCTCCACGGCGATGACCCCGTGGGCTTCCAGGTACTCGGGCAGGCTTTGGGTGGCACGGCGGTTGCTTGGCCGCCGGCAGCACTCCTTGACCAGGAAACCGCGCACCTGGGGCCGCGCCGACTCCTCGTCCTCGGGGTTGACACCGTAGTTGCCGATCAGCGGGTAGGTCATGGCGACCATCTGGCCGGCGTAGGAGGGATCGGTGAGGATCTCCTGGTATCCGGTCATGCTGGTGTTGAAGACCATCTCTCCCAGGGCCTCGCCGGCAGCGCCCACGGCGGCACCCCGGAACACCGTGCCGTCGGCAAGGGCGACAAGCGCGTCCATCCTGCTCCATGCTCCTGTTAGGTGGAGTTAAAAACCTAAGGAAAAAGACAAAAAAAAAGAAGGGGTTCCCCCCGCGTGAGGGGAACCCCTTTCTTTTTTGGACACGAGCGCAGTTCGGCGCTGATCAGCTCAGGTGTTTGTTGACTAATTTGGTCATGTCGAACATACTCACCTGCTTCCTGCCGTCGAAGACAGCCTTGAGCTTGTCGTCGGCGTTGATCATGCGCTTGTTCTGGGAATCCTGCAGGCCGTGCTTTTTGATGTACTCCCAGAGCTTCTTGACGACCTGCGTGCGGGGGAGGCCTTTGCCGCCTACGACCGCTGCCAGGACCCCCGAGGGCGTCAGCGGCTTCATGAAAGAAGGATTGAGCTTCCGCTTAGCCTTGGCCTTCTTCGGGGCAACCTTCTTCGGGGCAACCTTCTTCGGGGCCGCCTTCTTCTTGGGTGCCGCCTTCTTCGGAGCGGCCTTCTTGGCCGCTACCTTTTTCTTCGGAGCAGCCTTCTTCTTGGCCATGGTTATATTCTCCTTACTTTTTCTTGGCGGCGGCCTTCTTTTTCGGGGCGGCCTTCTTGGCGGCGACTTTCTTCTTCGGGGCGGCCTTCTTGGCGGCGGCTTTCTTGGGAGCGGCTTTCTTTTTCGCTGCCATGACTCTTTTTCTCCTCGTTATATGATTTAATGCGCGGATTTAATGCGCGACTTCGAATCTTAAGTGATCAAACGAATTTAGGCCGCGATCAAAGCAACTACCTTGGGTATCCCGGTCTATGCTCGGATGATCACCCCCTCCCAGAAGATTCTGCGCATCGTGTCACTACCTCCCCCTCAAAACGCAATGTATATGTTACTGTTTTGTGTAAGATACCATCATTCAGTCAAATTCGTCAAGCGTAAATTGCACGTTTGGTGCGAGTAATCTATCTTAAAATTACTCGCAATCTCTCCGTTTAGCGCGGAACCTCTTATGACTGAAGAGTGCAAAATTGGCGTCATCGGGGCCGGCAACATGGGCGGCGCGTTGCTCAGCGGATTGGTTGCGGCGGGCCTTCCCCCTGCGCACCTGACAGCCACTGATCTGCGCGAGGCCGTGCTCCAACCCCTGAGCCAGTTGGGGGTGCGCATCAGCACCCGGGCCGAAGACGCTATCCTCGGCCAGCAGGTGGTGGTCCTGGGGGTCAAGCCGCAGAGCGCCCCGGAGCTATTTCAATTGGTAAAGCGGCACCTGCGCCTGGACCAGGTCCTGGTTTCGATCATGGCCGGGGTAAGCACCGCGACCATCGAGTCCCAGTGGGAGGCGCCTATCCCGGTGGTCCGGGTCATGCCTCAGACCCTTGCGCAACTGGGGGCCGCCGCCTCGGGGATATGCGGGGGCCGGCACGCCACCCCGGCCCAGGTGGAATTGGTGCGCGCCCTCTTTGACCGGGTGGGCAGCACCGCGCTGGTGGCCGAATACCAGATGGACGCGGTGACAGGCCTGTCCGGCAGTGGCCCCGCCTACATATATACTGTTCTAGAGGCCCTGGCCGACGGGGGGGTGCGCGTGGGCCTGAGCCGGGAGGTGGCCCTAAAGCTGGCGGCCCAGACCGCCCTGGGCGCCGCCCGCATGGTCCTCGAAAGCGGGCAGCATCCGGCCGTCCTGCGCGACCAGGTCACCTCGCCGGGCGGCACCACCATCGCCGGCCTACACAAGCTCGAGGAGAAGGGCCTGCGCGACGCCCTGATCAGCGCGGTGCAAGCGGCCACCGAGCGCTCGGCCCAATTGGGCCAGACATGATCGCCGTCGTCGATTACGGCATGGGCAATCTGCGCAGCGTGCAGAAAGCCTTCGAGCACCTGGGCTTTGCTGCCGCCATCTGCGAAGACCCCGCCCAATTGGAAGCCGCCAGCCACCTGGTTCTGCCAGGGGACGCGGCCTTTGGCGACGCCATGCGCAACCTGCGCGAACGCGGCTGGGTCGAGGCCCTGCTGCGGGGCATCGCGCGGGGCAAGCCCTTTCTGGGCATCTGCGTGGGCCTGCAACTGATGTACGCTGAAAGCGAGGAGCTGGGCACCCATCCGGGTCTGGGCCTCCTACCGGGCAAGGTGCGCCGCTTTCCGCCGGCCGAGCGGGTGCCCCAGATCGGCTGGAACCAAGTGGCCATCACACGGCAGGTGAGCATCCTGGACGGGGTGAAGGATTTGAGCTTCTTCTACTTCGTCCACTCCTATTATGTGGACGCGGAGCGCCAGGCCGATGTGGCCGGCACCACCGACTACGGACTGGAGTACACCTCCGTCGCCGCGCGCGACCACCTTTTCGGGGTGCAGTTCCATCCCGAAAAGAGCCAGCAGCCCGGCCTGCGGCTGCTGGAAAACTTCGCTAGGCTCAACTGATCCCATGCTGGCCAAACGCATCATCCCCTGCCTCGACGTCAAGGCCGGCCGCAACGTGCGCGGCGTGAAATTCTCCGCCGACCGCGATGCCGGTGATCCGGTGGAATTGGCCCTGCGCTACGACCACGACGGGGCCGACGAACTGGTCTTCTACGACATCACCGCCTCGGCCGAGGACCGGGCCATTGTGCGCGACCTGGTGGGCAAGGTCTCCGAGCAGGTCTTCATCCCCTTCACCGTGGGGGGGGGCATCCGCAGCTTCGAGGACATCCGCACCCTGCTCAGGAGCGGCTCGGACAAGGTCTCGATCAACTCGGGGGCCGTGGCCAATCCCGGCCTGATACGCCAGGGGGCTGAGAGCTTCGGCAGCCAGTGCATCGTCGGGGCCATCGACGCCCTGCGCCGGCCCGCCGCCCAGGACCAGCCCCTCTCCTGGGAGGTCTACGTCAACGGCGGCCGCAAGGCCACCGGCCGCGACGCCCTCGAATGGGTCGAGGAACTGGTCTCCCTGGGGGTCGGCGAGCTTGTGATTAACAGCATCGACGCCGACGGTACCCACGACGGTTACGACCTTGAACTCAACCGCGCCGTGGCCGAAAGAGTGCGGGTGCCGGTAGTGGCCTCGGGAGGCTGCGGCAACCCGGAACACATCTACCAGGTGCTCACCGAGGGCAAGGCCAGCGCCGCCCTGGCCGCCTCCATCTTCCACTTCGGCAAATTCACCATCCCCCAAGTCAAGGAATACCTCAAGGCGCGCGGGGTGGTGGTCCGGGAGTGAACCATGCCCGCCGCCGCTGAGAGCCGCCGCGCCCGCCTGCGCCAGGTTAGGCGGGTGGTGATCAAGATCGGCAGCAGCAGCCTGACCACCCCCACCTGGGCCCTGGACCGGAGGGTGATGGCCAAGCTGGTACGCCAGATCGTTGCCCTGCGCCAGCGCGGCCTGGAGGTGGCCCTGGTCTCTTCGGGAGCCGTGGCCTCGGGCATGGGCCGCCTCGGCGTGGAGGCCCGGCCCCGCAGCGTGGCCGAGTTGCAGGCCCTGGCCGCGGTGGGTCAGAATCTGCTGATGCACACCTACGAGGGGCTTTTTCGAAAACACGGGGTGCTCATCGGCCAGGTGTTGCTGACCGCCGAGGATATCCTCGACAGCCGCCGGCGCTACCTGAATCTGAAGAACACCTTCCGCCAGCTCTTTGCCTACGGGGCGGTGCCCATTATCAACGAGAATGACAGCGTCGGGGTGGCCGAGCTGAAACGGGGCATCGGCGACAACGACGTGCTCGCCGCCTACGTGGCCAACATGATCCAGGCCCAGTTGCTGATCCTGCTCTCCGACGTGGAGGGCCTGTACGCCTCCTACACGCCGGGAGGGACCACGGGCGAAGTGCTCAGCCAAGTGGAAGGCGCCGACCCGCGGCTCGACGCCCTGGTGGGCCTCTCGTCAAACAAGGTGGGCCGGGGCGGCATGGCCACCAAATTGCAGGCCGCCCGGCTCCTGACCACCTGCGGGGAGATGGCCCTCATCGCCCACGCCCGCAAGCACCGGCTGGCCCAGATCATGGACGGGGCCGAACTAGGCACCCTCTTCACCCCGGAGCACAAGCGCTTGCAGAGCCGCAAACGCTGGATCGCCTTCGCCTCGCACCCCGCCGGCGCGGTGGTCATCGACCGGGGTGCCCAGCGCGCCCTGGTCTCCCAGGGCAAGAGCCTGCTACCGGTAGGGGTGGTGGCCTGCAAGGGGGAGTTCGGCGCCGGCGACGCGATCCGGGTCGAGAACGAGGACGGGGAGGAGGTGGCCCGGGGCCTCAGCCGGTACGCCGCCGGTGAGTTGCGCCAGATCCTCGGCAAACACTCCGCCGAAGTGGAGCAACTCCTGGAGCGGCCGCCATTGGAGGTGATCCACCGCGACGATCTGGCCCTGCTCGACCCCGCCCCCTCCGGCAACCGCTGAGGCCGTGGCCCGCTTGCCCCTACGGCCCCAGGCCGAAGCGACAGGCAGGTCCCACTGGCGCCTGGGATTGACCCTGCTGGTCATCGGGGTGATCCTCTACCTGTTCGTGGGGGGAGAGGAAGGCCTGATCGAGATCCGCCGCCAGGACCAGGCCTGGGCCGAGCTCCAGGCCCGGGTGGAACAGCTCCAGGCCGAGAACGACAGCCTGCGTCAGATCCTCGACATGCTGGAGCACGACGCGGACTATATCGAGAAGGTGGCCCGCGAAGAGTACGGCATGGTGAAGCCGGGGGAAAAGGTCTACCGGCTACAGGATCTGCCGGCTGGCAAATAGGCCCGCCACCCGGCCGGCAAGAGAGGCTTCATGCCCAGCCGCATCGTCAAAACCAGGGCCGTGGTCCTGCGCGCCCGGCGCCTGGGCGAGACCAGCAAGCTCCTGACCCTCTACACTGAGGACGAGGGCAAGCTCAGGGCCACGGCCAAAGGCGCCCGCAAGCCCAAGAGCAGATTTGGCGGGGCGCTGGAATGGATGACCGAGGTGCAGGTGGTCTGCTACCTGCGCGACGAGCGCGACCTGCAGACCCTCAGCGACGGCGACGCCCTGCGCGCCTTTCCCCGGCTACTGGGGGACCTGGAGCGCCTCTCCCTGGGCAGCGCCGCCTGCGAGCTGATCGACCGCCTGACCGTGGAACGCGACCCCAACCGCCGGCTCTACCGCTGCCTGTCGGGGGTGCTGGCCGGACTAGAAGAGGTGCAGGGGCCGCAGGTGGAGCCCTTGTTCTGGTACTTCCAGTTGCGCGCCGCCGAGGCCCTGGGCTACCGCCCCGAATTGGATCACTGCACCTCCTGCCGCTTGCCGCTGGCGGGGGAATGGCTGTGGTTCAGCCCCGCCATGGGCGGGGGCCTCTGCGCCCGCTGCGGCACGGCGGCCGGGGGCATCCGGGTGGCCGGCGACAGCCTGCGGTTGTTGGCCGGCCTGCAGGCCCTGGGCGCGTACCAGCCCGAGGCCATCCCGCCGGCCCCTCCACGCCGCGGCGAGCTTCGCAGCATGTTGCGGCGTTTTCTGGAATACCACGGCGGGCAGCATAGCCATCTCAAGTCGCTGGATTTTCTCGAAGCAGTCAAATAGCTGGAAGGGACAATACTCGATGGCCAATATGATGGACAAACTCGTCTCCCTGTGCAAACGCCGGGGCTTCATCTTCCAGAGTTCCGAGGTGTACGGCGGCCTCAACGGCTGCTGGGACTACGGTCCCCTCGGCGTGGAACTCTTGCGCAACATCAAGGACACCTGGTGGAAATCGATGACCTACCGCGAGGATGTGGAAGGTCTGGATGCCAGCATCCTCATGCACCCCAGGGTGTGGGAGGCCTCGGGCCACGTGGACAATTTCACCGACCCGCTCATCGACTGCAAAAGCTGCAAGGCCCGCTTCCGCGACGACGCCCTCAGCGAGGCGCAACGGGGGGCGCGCCAGTGCCCGGTCTGCGGCAACAAGGGGGTGCTCACTGAGCCGCGCGCCTTCAATCTGATGTTCAAGACCTTTGTCGGCCCGGTAGAGGAGGACAACGCCAAGGTGTACCTGCGGCCCGAAACCGCCCAGGGCATCTACGTCAACTTCCTCAATGTCCAGGCGGCCATGCGCCAGAAGCTCCCCTTTGGTATCGCCCAGATCGGCAAGGCCTTCCGCAATGAGATCAACACCAAGAACTTCCTCTTCCGCACCCGCGAGTTCGAGCAGATGGAGATGCAGTTCTTCGTCAAGCCCGGCACCGAGGACCACTGGTTCAACTACTGGCGCCAGGAGCGCTGGCACTGGTTTTCCCAGATCGGCCTGCCCGAAAAGCGGCTGCGCTGGCACGAGCACGACAAACTGGCCCACTACGCCCGAGCGGCCTTCGACGTCGAATACGAATTCCCCTTTGGCTGGGGCGAGATTGAGGGTCTGCACAACCGGGGCGATTTCGACCTGGACCAGCACGAGAAATTCTCCGGCAAGGCCCTGCGCTACTTCGACGAGGAGAGCCGCGAGAAGATTCTGCCCTGGGTGATCGAGACCTCCATTGGCGCCAGCCGCACCACCATGGCCTGCTTGGTGGAGGCGTACCGTGAGGAGGAGGTCGAGGGCGAGACCCGGGTGGTGATGCGTTTCCACCCGTGCATCGCCCCGCTCAAGGCGGCCATCCTGCCCCTGGTGCGGCGCGACGGCATGGACGAACTGGCCAGGCAGATCACCGCCCAGTTGCGGCCTCACTTCCCGGTCTTTTACGACGAGGGCGGGGCCATCGGCCGCCGCTACCGCCGCATGGACGAGATCGGCACCCCTTACTGCGTTACGGTCGATTCCCAAACCCTTCAGGACCAGACTGTCACCCTGCGGGAGCGCGACTCCATGGCCCAGGACCGGGTGGCCATCCCCCAACTGCGCGAGGAGATCACCCGCCGCATCGAGCATTGGGCTGTGCCGCAAGATTGAGTTGAGCGACGTGGGAGTGCCCTGGAGGCGGCTTCTGGGCAACAGCCGGGGGAAGGAGTGCCGGGGCAGAGGGATGAGATGGGCGCGACACCATCTATATGGTGTCGCAGGTCCAGGACTTCAGTAACGCCGGAGCGGGCCCCCCACGAACTGTAACATCCTTGACCCTAAATATACCCTCTTATATATTGTTTAGGCGTACTTGGAGGCGAAAGTGGCGAAACTGGCAGACGCGCCAGACTTAGGATCTGGTGCCCGCAAGGGCTTGGGGGTTCGAGTCCCCCCTTTCGCACGCCCAGAGCCCAGCTAGACGGTGCGCAGCAGACCTCCTGCTCTGAGATTTTTCGGAGCGTGCGGTTGCGTTTTTTTATGTACTTCCCCCAGGGTAAGAACCGTGAAAACTAAAGTAACCGAAAAAGGCCGGTGGGAGCGGGAACTCGAGGTCGAGGTGCCGGCCGAGCGTATCGAGACGGCCGTCGCCAAGGCGGTAAAATCCTACCAGCGACAGCTCGAGATCCCCGGCTTCCGCAAGGGCAAGGTGCCCCTCACCCTGGTCGAGCGGCGCTACGGCGAGGCCATCCGCCAGAGCGTGGTCAGCGAGCTGCTGCCCGAGCTGGTGGGCGAGGCGACCCAGACCGAAAAGCTGGTGCCGGCCGCCCCGCCACGCGTCACCAAGCTCGAGCACCAGCCCGGCCAGCCCCTCAGCTTCACCGCCACCCTCGACGTCTGGCCCGAGGTGCAGGTGGAGAGCTATGAACAGCTCAAGGCCGCCCGCCTGGTGCACACCGTCACCGACGAGGAGATCGATCGCCGCCTGAAGGAGCTGCAGGAGCGCCACGCCACCGAGGAAAAAGTGGACCGTCCCCTCGAAAAGGGCGACGTGCTCATCGCCGACCTACAGCGCCTCGACGAGGGCGGCCTGCCCATTGTCGGTGAGCGCTACGAGGAGCGCTACTTCATCATCGGCGGCGAAAACGCCCCCAGCCCGCAATTCGAGGAGGCCCTGATCGGCATCAGCGCCGGCGAGGAGCGCCAGGTGCGTTTCTCCTATCGCGAGGATATGCCCGACCAGGACCTGGCCGGCAAGCAGGAGCACTTCGGCGTGCAGGCCCGCCAGGTGCACCAGCGCATCCTCCCCCCACTCGACGACGAGTTCGCCAAGGCAGTAGGCGAGTCCTTCCAGCACCTGGCCGAGTTGCGCCAACATCTAGGTCAGCAACTCCAGCGCCAGTGGGACTACCTGGCCCGCCAGCGCCTGCGCGGCGACCTGGTCAACGACCTGATCCGCAAGAACTCCTTCGATCTGCCCGAAAGCCTGGTGGACAACTACCTTGATTCCCTGCACCGCCGCGAACAGGGTCAACATCGCGACCACGACCATGAGCACAGCGAGGAGCAGCGGAATTACGCGGTACGCCGGCTGAAGACCTTCCTGCTCGTCGAGGCCCTGCGCAAGCAGACGGGCATCGCGGTGGGCGACGAGGAGTTTGATACCTTCATCGAGCAGCGCGCCGCCGAGCGCAACCTCGACCCCGAAGCCCTCAAGCGCTCCCCTCGGCTGGACGATCTGCGCCAGGAACTGCTGGAGGACAAGATCTTCGACTTCCTCGCCCAGCGGGCCGAGTTTGAAGAACAGGTGGTGTGAGATGTCCCTGATCCCCATGGTTATCGAGCAGACGGGCCGGGGCGAGCGCTCGTACGACATCTACTCGCGCCTGCTCAAGGAGCGCATCGTCTTCATCGGCACTCCCATCGGCGACATGATTGCCAATTTAGTCATCGCCCAGTTGCTCTACCTGGCCTCCGAAGACCCCAAGAAGGACATCTCCCTTTACATTAACACCCCTGGAGGCTCGGTGACCGCCGGCCTGGCCATCTACGACACCATGCAGTACATCCCCAACAGCGTGGCCACCATCTGCATCGGCCAGGCATCGAGCATGGGAGCGGTGCTCTTGGCCGGCGGCGCTGCGGGCAAACGCCAGAGCCTGCCCAACGCCCGCGTCCTGTTGCACCAGCCCATGGGCCGCATCGGCGGCCAGGCGGCAGACATCGAGATCCACGCCCGCGAGGTCATCAAGATCCGCCAGCAGATCAACGAGATCCTGGCCGAGCGCACCGGCCAACCCATAGAGCGCATCCAGCGCGACACCGAGCGCGACTTCTTTATGGGCCCCCAGGAGGCCAAGGACTACGGCCTGATCGACGACCTCATCCTGCCGGCGGCCCTCGCCGGCGCCCCCAAGGCCGAAGCCGCCGGCTGAAGCCCCGGCCATTTCGCGAGAGTCAGCCCCGTGCGCCGACGGCCTCCCAAACCCGAGCCGCGCTGTTCCTTCTGCGGGCGCAACGCCACCCAGGTAGAAAAGATCATCACCGGGCCCTCGGTCTACATCTGCAACGAGTGTGTCCGGCTCTGCAACGAGGTGCTGGCCGAGAACGAGAAGCTGAGCACGCCCTGGGACGCCGGCCAGATCCCCAAGCCCCCCGAGATTAAAACCGTCCTCGACGAGTACGTGATCGGCCAGGAGCAGGTTAAGAAGCTGCTCTCGGTGGCCGTGTACAACCACTACAAGCGCATCCGCTCCGCGGTCGAACTCGACAACGTCGAACTGGTGAAGAGCAACATCCTGCTCATCGGCCCCACCGGCACCGGCAAAACCCTCCTGGCCCAGTCCCTGGCCCGGGTGCTCAAGGTGCCCTTCTCCATCGCCGACGCCACCATTCTTACTGAGGCGGGGTACGTGGGCGAGGATGTGGAGAACATCCTGGTGGGCCTTTTGCAGGCGGCCGACTACGACGTGGGCCGTACCGAGAAGGGTATCCTGTACCTCGACGAGATCGACAAGATCGCCCGCAAGAACGCCACCCCCTCGGTCAGCCGAGACGTGTCCGGTGAAGGGGTGCAGCAGGCCCTGCTTAAGCTGCTGGAGGGGACGGTGGCCAACATCCCGCCCAAGGGCGGCCGCAAACACCCCGAGCAGCCGATGATCCAGATCAACACCCGCAACATCCTCTTCATCTGCGGGGGCGCCTTTGAAGGGCTGGGCCGGATCATCAGCCAGCGGGTGGGCCGGCGCACCATGGGTTTTGGCGCCGCCTCCGCCCTTCCCGAGGCCGACACCCCCAGAGAGGTGCTGCCCCTGGTGCAGCCCGAGGACCTGCTGGCCTTTGGCCTGATCCCCGAACTGGTGGGGCGCGTGCCCATGGTCACCACCCTCGACCCGCTCAGCGAGGAGGATCTGTTCAAGATCCTCACCGAGCCCAAAAACGCCCTCATCCGCCAGACCCAGCGTCTCTTCGAGATGGACGGGGTGAAGGTGGAGTTCACTGAAGAGGCCCTGCGCAAGGTGGTAGAACTGACCCTCAGGAAGGGCACGGGCGCGCGCGGCCTGCGCTCGGTCCTGGAGCAGGCAATGATGGACATCATGTACGAGGCGCCTTCCCAGGAAGGGCTGCAGCAGGTCAGGGTGACCGCCGAGATGGTGGCCCAGGGGGTGGCGCTGGCCGGCGATGAGGACGAGGACCAGTCCCAGCGCTGGCGGGCCTGAGTGATGAAGATCCGCTCCGCGGATTTCGTGGTCGGGGCGGTGAACCGGGGCGACCTGCCCACCGACGGCCTGCCCGAGGTGGCCCTGGCCGGCCGTTCCAATGTCGGCAAATCATCCCTGATCAACCGGCTGGTGCAGCGCCGCGGCCTGGCCCGCACCAGTTCCACCCCGGGCAAGACCCAGCAGCTCAACTACTACCGCCTCAACGACGCCCTCTACCTGGTGGACCTGCCCGGGTACGGCTTCGTCAAGGGCGGGTTGGCCCTGCGCCTCTCCCTGGGGCGGCTGGTCCAGGGGTACCTGGAGCGCCGCGCCGAATTGCGGGCCGTGCTCCAGTTGATCGACGCCCGCCACGGGCCCACCGAACTGGACCTGGCCATGATCGAATGGCTGAAGGCCCACCCCAAGCCCTCGCTGCTGGTCTTCACTAAGGTGGACAAACTCTCCCGCCAGCAGTGGCTGCGTCGGCAGGCCGAACTGGCGGCGGCCGGCACCCTGGCCGGGTTGTCCTACCTGTCCTTCTCGGCGGTAACGGGCGAGGGGCGCGACGAGGCCCTGGAGTGGATCTACCGGGAATCCAGGGCCAGAGGTTCCGACAAGGGATAAGGTTCATGAAAGTCCTGATCAGCGAAAAGTTGGAGGCCGGCTGCGCCGCCATCCTCAGCCAGCGCGGCATCGAGGTGGACCAGCGCCCCGGCCTCAGCGCCGCGGAGTTGCAGGCCCTCATCGGCCAGTACGAGGGGCTCATCGTGCGCAGTAGCACCCAGGTGAACGAGGCCCTGCTCAGGGCCGCCCCCCGGCTCAAGGTGGTGGGCCGGGCCGGGGCCGGGGTGGACAACATCGACGTGGAGGCGGCCACCCGGCACGGGGTGATCGCCATGAACACCCCCGGCGGCAACTCGGTCTCCACCGCCGAGCACACCTTTGCCATGCTCATGGCCCTGGCCCGCAACGTCCCCCAGGCCACCGCCTCGCTCAAGGCCGGCAAGTGGGACCGCGGCCGCTACACCGGGGTGGAACTGGCCGGCAAGACCCTGGCCGTGCTCGGCCTGGGCAAGGTGGGCCGCGAGGTGGCCCAGCGGGCCGCGGCCTTCAAGATGAAGGTGCTCGGCTACGATCCCTTCGTCTCCGCGGAGATGGCCCTGGGCTTTGGGACCCAGTTGGCCCCGCTGGAGCAGGTCTGGGCCGAGGCCGACTTCATCACCGTCCACCTGCCCCTCACTGCCCAGACCCGCCACCTCATCTCAGGCCCGCAACTAGCCCAGTGCCGGCAAGGGGTTTTCCTGCTCAACTGCGCCCGGGGCGGCATCATCGACGAGGCCGAACTGCTGGCGGCCCTCGACCGCGGCAAGGTGGCCGGCGCGGCCCTCGATGTCTTTGTGGAAGAGCCCCCCGGCCTCACCCCCCTGGTGGCCCACGAGCGGGTGATCTGCACCCCCCACCTGGGCGCCTCCACCCGCGAAGCCCAGGCCACCGTGGCCCTGCAGATCGCCGAGCAGGTGGCCGACGCGCTGCTCAACGGGGTGATCCGCAACGCGGTGAACGTCCCCTCGATGGAACCCGAGGTGTACCAGAAGCTCCGGCCGTACATTGAACTGGCCGAACGCCTGGGCCGCATTTTGGCCCAGCTCAGCGAGGGCCAGTTGGAGCGCATCACCGTCGAGTACCACGGCGACGTGAGCGCCATGCCCACCTCGGCCCTGACCGCCGCGGTGCTCAAGGGCATCATCGGCAGCATCACCGACGAGCCGGTGAACTTCGTCAACGCCCCCCTCTTCGCCCAGCAGCGCGGGGTGCGGGTGGACGAGCTGAAAAGCAGCGAGCACGAGGACTACGCCAGCTTGATCACCGCGATATTCCAGACCGCCGCCAGCCGGCGCATCCTCTCGGGCACCCTCTTCGGCAAGAGCGACCTCCGCCTGGTGCGGCTCGACGAATACAGCTTCGACGCCATCCCCGAAGGCCACATGCTCTTCTACATCAACGAGGACGTGCCCGGGGTGATCGGCCGCATCGGCACGGTGATGGGTTCCCACCGCGTCAACATCGCCCAGATGTCCTGCGGCCGGCACCAGGTGGGCGGCCGGGCCCTGACCATCCTCAACGTGGACAGCCGCATCCCCGACGCGGTGCTGGCCGAGATCCTGACCCATAACAACATCGTCTGGGCCAGGCAGATCAGTCTCTAGAAGGAAAAACAGATGCCGACCAAAGTAGTGCTGGGAGCGCAGTGGGGAGACGAGGGCAAGGCCAAGGTGGTCGATTACCTGACCCTGGACGCCGATCTGGTGGTGCGCTACCAAGGCGGGGCCAACGCCGGCCACACCGTCAAGGTAGGGGACACCACCTTTGTCTTTCACATGATCCCTTCGGGAATCATGCACCCGGGCAAGGTCTGCGTGGTGGGCAACGGGGTGGTGGTCGATCCCGAGGCCCTGCTCCAGGAAGCGGACGAGTTGCAGACCAAGGGTTTTAGCATCGCCGGCCGGCTCTTCATCAGCCACAACGCCCACCTGGTCATGCCCTACCACAAGCTCCTGGACAAGCTGGCCGAGGAGGGCCGAGGCAGCGACAAGATCGGCACCACCGGCAGAGGCATCGGCCCCTGCTACCGCGACAAGGTGGAGCGCGGCCAGGGGGTGCGGGTGGTGGACATGCTCGACGCCGACTGCCTGCGGCGAAAATTGCAGGCGGTGATAACCGCCAAGAACGAGATCCTGCGTCGCCTCTACGACCACGCCCCGCTGGAGGCGGCGCCCATCATCGACGCGTACCTGGGTCATGCCCAGCAGCTGCGTCCCTACATCGCCGACACCTCCCTCCTGCTCAACGAGGCCCTGGACCAGGGCAAGACCGTGCTCTGCGAGGGAGCCCAGGGCACCCTGCTGGACATCGACCACGGCACCTATCCCTTCGTCACCTCCTCCAACACCACCGCCGGGGGCGCCTGCACTGGCACCGGCATCGGCCCCACCCGCATGGATCAGATCATCGGGGTCACCAAGGCCTACACCACCCGGGTGGGCAACGGCCCCTTCCCCACCGAACTGCTCGACCAGACCGGGGAGCGCATCCGCGAGGTAGGCCACGAGTACGGGGCCACCACCGGCCGTTCGCGCCGCTGCGGCTGGTTCGACGCCCCCATCCTGCGCCTTTCAGCCCGCATCAACGGACTCACCAGCCTGGCCCTGACCCGGCTGGACGTGCTCGATACCTTCCCCGCCCTCAAGCTCTGCACCGGCTACCAGCTGGAGGGTCGGGTGCTCAGCGAGTTTCCCCTCGACCCGCGGGACCTGGAGAAATGCGCCCCCATCTACGAGGAGGTGGCGGGCTGGAATACCCCCACCACCGGGGTGCGCCGCTTCGGCGATTTGCCGGTTGCAGCCCGCCATTACGTGGAGCGCGTCACCCAACTGAGCCGCACCCCGATCTCGTTGATCTCTGTGGGACCCGAGCGCGATTCCACCATCCAGGTATAGGGACGAGGGCGCAACTGTACTGGAACCCCTTAAGGTAAGGGCGGGTTTAAAACCCGCCCCTGCGAAGACATGCTGCTCAAACCGTCTGCATCGCCGAACAAACCTCAAACCCTGCGCCGGCTCCTCGCCCAGGGCACTGTGGTCCTGCCTGGGGCCTTCAACGCGCCCGTGGCCATGCTCGCCCAGCAGCTGGGCTTCCCGGCGGTGTACATCTCCGGGGCCGGTCTGATCAACGGCCTGGCCGGGTACCCCGATATCGGCCTCTTAGGAATGGACGAGATGGCCCGCCAGGCCGGGTACATCGCCAACGCGGTGGAGGTGCCGGCCATCTGCGACGCTGACACCGGGTACGGGGAGGCATTGCAGGTGATGCGCACGGTCCAGTTCTACGAGCAGGCGGGCCTCTCCGGCCTGCACCTGGAGGACCAGCAGGCCCCCAAGCGCTGCGGGCACCTCGAAGGCAAATCCCTCATCTCCCCGGCGGAGATGGAGCGCAAGATGGCCGCCGCCGCCCAGGCCCGACGCAACCCGGACTTCCTGCTCATCGCCCGCACCGACTCCCGGGCCGTCGAGGGCCTGGAGGCCAGCATCGAGCGCGGCCTGCGCTACCTGGAGGCCGGCGCCGACGCGCTCTTCCCCGAAGCCCTGCAAACCCCCGAGGAGTTCGGCCGCTACGCGGAGGCGGTCAAGGCCCCGCTTTTGGCCAACATGACCGAATTCGGCAAGAGCCCCTATCTCAACGTGGCAGAGTTCGCCGCCCTGGGCTACCGCATGGTCATCTTCCCCATGACCGCCTTCCGGGCGATGATGAAGGCCGTGGAGCAGACCTTCCGCCAGTTGCGCGACACCGGCACCCAGGCGCACTTCCTGGACCAGTTGCAGACCCGCCAGGAACTCTACGAGTTGCTCCAGTACTCAAAGTACACCCAACTAGACACCGCCCTGGCCGCCCGTTTTCCGGAATAGGTGCGAGGAGCGATAGGGCGGGGCTAATGCAGCAGCGGGGAGATGACTCCGGAGGTTTTTCCCGGGGACTGGTTGGGAAGGGAAGGACGCGGGAGAGGTGGTGGGGACAGCGGAGCCCTCAACGCGCCAGCGTATGGGGCGTTGAGGGGGTTGGGTAGTAGGGTCGGGATAGCGAGCAGGGTGGGAAGTCCGCGCCTTGGGACAAACCGGAGTGGGTCGCTCCCTAATGCGCATAGGTAAAAAAAGAGATGGAGACCTGGTTATGTCCGAAAAATCCGCGTACAGCCCCGGCCTCGAAGGTGTGATCGCCGGCGAGTCCGCCCTCTCGCGCATCGACGCCGAGCACAACCGCCTGCTCATCTGCGGCTATGATCTGGAGGAACTGACCGAAGGGGCGGCTTACGAAGAGGTGGCCTACCTTCTCCTCCACGGCGAACTGCCCACCCGCGCCCAGTTGGAGGAATTCGGGGCCGCCCTGCGCGCCGAGCGCAACCTGCCCTCCCCGGTTCTCGACCTCCTGCGCCACGCCCCCGCCGACACCCACCCCATGGACCTTTTGCGCACTGCGGTCTCGGCCCTCTCTTTCTTCGACCCCGAGACCCGCGACAACAGCCCCCAGGCCAATGTCCGCAAGGCCCTGCGCCTCCTGGCCAAGATCCCCCTGATCATCGCCGCGGGCCATCGCCTCAGTCAGGGCCTCGAACCCGTCGCCCCCCATCCCCGGCTGGGCCAGGCCGCCAATCTGATCTACATGCTGCGCGGCAGCGAGCCAGCCCCCCACGAGGCGCGCGCCCTCGATGTCTCGCTCATCCTTTACTCCGAGCACGGCTTCAACGCCTCCACCTTCACCGCCAGGGTGGTGACCTCCACTCTCAGCGACCTCTACAGCGCCGTCACCGCGGCCATCGGCGCCCTGGCCGGCCCCCTGCACGGGGGGGCCAACGAGGCGGCCATGCACATGCTGATGGAGATTGGCGGCCCGGAACAGGCCGAAGCCTGGGTGCTGGACGCGCTGGCTAAAAAAAAGAAGATCATGGGCTTCGGCCACCGCGAGTACAAGAAAGGCGATTCACGGGTCCCGGCGATGAAGAAGGTTGGCCGCCAGGTGGCCGCCGCAGTGGGGGACACCCGCTGGATCGAACTGGCCGAGATCGTCGAGCGGACCATGATCGCCCAGAAGAACATCCACCCCAACCTCGACTTCCCCTGTGCCTACACCTATTACCTGATGCACATCCCCATCCCACTCTACACCCCCATCTTCGTCTCCAGCCGGGTAGCCGGCTGGGCGGCCCACGTCGTCGAGCAGTTGGGCCGAAACCGGCTCATCCGGCCGGCGCACCTGTACCGGGGAATGGGCCAGCGACCCTTCAAGCGGGTGGGCGTGCGGGGCTGAGGCGCCAGGGCAGCAGCCAGGCGCGGATCTCCAGGAGAAACGCCTGCGCCAACTCCGTGCGGTAGTCCTGGTAGGTCCATTCCAGCGGCTGGTAACGGCGCTTCTGGAAAAGCAGGGTAGTCTCAGCGTACAGCCCCGGCCCGATGCAGATGCGGTGCCCGCTGTACTTGGTGGTGGCCAGCACCAGGCTCTCGATCGTCACCAGCCCCGGATCGATATTCGCCCGCCGCCGCACCCGGCCTTCCTCCTCCTGCCCCAACTCCCGCTCCAACTCCATCATCCGCCGCTTCACCTCCACCAACACCGCCGGGTCCACCAGCCCCTCGAAGCACACCAGTTGTTTGAGCAACCCAAACCCCATCTCCCGCTGATAGTAAGAACTGTAGTCAAAGGCGTACACCGGCCCCACCGCACGGAGCGGGGCAACCCTTGCTGCCAACAACTCCCCGGCCTGCGCCAGCACCTGTTCATCAGGCGCCATGATTGCGGCAATGAGGGCTGCAGGAGGAGGGGGGCGGAGATCGATGGGCATAGAAACCTCGTCAAGTATTCAACCCTCGCGCCGCGGGCCGGGGGAGTGCCCCGAAATGCGTTTCTGGGGCAGAGGCCGGGGGCAGGATCGCAGGGCGGGGCAGCGGCGAAGCGTAGTCTATGGAGCGAGGGGGCGCAACGCCCCAATGTATGGGGCGTTGCGGGGGCTGGGCCGGAAGGCGGCCCGCGACACCATATGAATGGTGTCGCGGGCCCGGGACTTCAGAAAGGTCTGGAGTGGGCACCCCACGGCCCGCCCTGCAGGCATCGCACTCACCCTTGACGCAGTTCCAACTTCGCCCTAATAGAGTACACCCGGCGGCCCTGTCGGCGCAACCACTCCCCAAGGAGAGCCCGCCATGCGCGTGGAAGACCTCGACACTCCGGTCCTCATCGTCGATCTCGACGCCCTCGAAGAAAACCTCGACCGCTACCAGCGCTACTTCACCGAACACAAAATCGGCCTGCGCCCCCACATCAAGACCCACAAGACCCTGGCCATCGCCCACCAGCAGATGAAACGCGGGGCCATCGGCATCACCTGCCAGAAACTGGGCGAGGCCGAGGTCATGGTCGCCGGCGGCGTGGATCAGGACGTGCTTATCCCCTACAACATCATCGGCGCCGACAAACTAGCCCGCCTCATGGCGCTCAGCCGGCGCACCCGCCTCACCGTGGCCGCGGACTCCGCCTACACCGCAGAGGGACTCGCCACCGCAGCCACCCGCGCCAGCGCCGCCCTGGGGGTAATCGTCGAACTGGGGGTAGGCGGCCGGGCCGGGGTACCCACCCCCCACGCCGCCCTGGAGCTGGCCCGGCAGATCGCCCGTGCCCCCGGCCTGGAACTGCGCGGCCTCATGGCTTTCCCCACCGACGCCCAGACCCGCCCGGTGATTCAGGAAACCCTGGCCCTCTTCGACAAGGATGGCCTGCCCCATCCCATCGTCAGCGGCGGCAGCACCGCCAGCGCCCTGCTCGCCCATGAGGTCCCCGAACTGACCGAACACCGGGCCGGGGAGTACTGTGTGGGCGGGGTGGGCCACCTGCGCCGGGGCACCCACACCGTGGCCCAGTGCGCCCTGCGGGTGCTGATGACCGTGGTCAGCCGGCCCACCCCGGACCGTGCCATCCTCGACGGGGGCAGCAAGTCCCTCAGCGCCTCGGTGATCCAGGACGGCGACCATACGAGCATGGGCTATGTCGTCGAGTACCCCCAGGCCCGCTTCTCCGGCGCCTCGGAGGAGCACGGCCATGTCGATGTCTCTGCCTGCGACCCGAAACCCCGCATCGGTGAGCGGGTCCAGGTGCTGCCGGTGCATCCCTGCCCCTGTGTTAACGAGCACGACGAGCTGGTCGCCCTGCGCCAGGGCCGCGTCGAGGCGGTCTGGCCCATCTCCGCCCGCGGCAAGATCCGCTGACCCTATCCTCCACAGAAAGGATTCCATGTCCACGTCCCACGACGAACTCGTCCGGCGGTTCCTCGTCCCCAGCACCGCCACCCTCACCACGGTGCTACGCAAGTACGGGTTGAGCAACACCTACCTGCACCAGGTGGCCCCGCTGCGGCCCGGCACCAGGATGGCCGGCCCGGCCTTCACCCTGCGCTATATCCCCGCCCGCGAGGATCTCAACGCCGGCGAGGTGGATAACCTTAAGGATGCCCAGCGGGTGGCCATCGAGCAGGTGCAGCCCGGCCAGGTCTTTGCCATCGATGCGCGCGGCGAGACTCGCGCCGGCACCATGGGCGCGATCCTGGCCACCCGCCTGCACCAGCGGGGCGCCGCCGGCATCGTCACCGACGGAGCCTACCGCGACAGCCCGGTAATCGCCGAACTGGGCCTGCCGGCGTACGCGGCAGCAATGAACGCCCACGCCAACAAGACCATGCACCATCCCAGCGAATTCCAGGTGCCTATCGCCTGCGGCGGGGTGGCCGTTTTTCCCGGCGACTGGCTGGTGGGCGACAGCGAGGGCGTGGTGGTGGTCCCCGCTGACCTGGCCGAGGCCGTGGCGCAGGAAGCCCTGGAGCAGGAGGAGAAGGAGGATTTCATCATCGAGAAGATCCGCAGCGGGGCCAGTATCGTGGGCATCTATCCGCCCGACGCCCGGACCCTGGAGGAGTTTGCCCGCTGGAAAGCAGGACGGGGCTGAACACCAGAAACCGCGGCGCGAAGAGCCGTTTGGCCCCCGGTGCAGCTTTCCATATACTCAGGCCGATATATTGATTACCGGTTTCGTTTTGCCTGCGGGGCCCCCTTCCTGACGAGATCCCCTCTGCCCAACGTCAATATCCGCCACGTCAAAGAGCGCCTGCACACCTTTGACATCAAGGATGTCAAAAAGCGCATCAACACCCTGATCTTCCACATCGGCGCCCTGCAGTGCAGCTACCCCAAGGTGCTGACCGATCCCGAATACTCCGCTGCCCACCTGATCCTCTTGCGCGAGATCCTCCCCACCATGGTCCATGTGCTCAAATTCTCCGCGGACATGGTGCCGGTGGTCAACCAGATGCTCAGCCTGGTCTGCAGCAGCTCCTCTGGCCAGAGCAACGCCTCGAACAACCTGCGCACCATCAACAGCGCCGCCGAGATGGCCGTCACCGAGATCCTCACCGCCCTCGACGAGATGGACACCACACTGCAGGAGATCCGCGAAATCGCTGCGGCCGGTGAGAGCATCGAAGAGGCCATCGACGATTTGAGCATGCGCCTGACCACCATCATGAGCGCCCTGCAGTTCCAGGACATCACCTCCCAGCAGATCGAGGCCACCCACGCCCTCCCGGCCAACTTGGGCCAGGGGCTGCAGCAGCTCATCGAAAAGCTGGGGGTCTCCATCGAAGGGCCGCAGATCGCAGTGAAAGAGGGCCCCTACGACACCAATGCCCGCTACGACCGCCAGGCCGCCCAGGAGCGGCAGCAGGAGATAGACGAGATCATCGAGGAAGAGCCCGAAGCGGCGGCAAAAGAAGAACCCGAGCAAGCAGCCGCAGCAGGACCCGCCGAGGAAATGGAAGCGGAAATGGAAGAGGAACAATCGCTCTTCGCCGAGGGCGAGGAAGTTCCGTCCGAAACCGAGGACGAGGCGGTCGACCAGGACGACATCGACTCGCTCATCGAGAAAAGCAGCCGCTGACCGCGGCCTCAGGCCACCAGCATCGCCGCGCCGAAGACCCCGGCGCTGTCGCCCAGCTGGTTCTTCACTACCCTCGTCTCCAGGCGGTTGTTGAAGACGTAGGGGGCCGCGGCCCGCAGCCCTGCGGTGTAGAGCAACTCCACATTGCTCACCCCCCCGCCGATGACAATGACGTGGGGGTCGAGGATATTGATCAGGTAGGCGATGGCCCGGCCGAAGTAGGCGGTCAGCCGCTGCATGGTGGCCGCGGCATGGGGGTCGCGCTCGCAGCGCTGCGCGATCTCGGGCAGGGGCAGGGCCGCGCCGGCCAGCCCCGCGTAGTATTCCCGCAAGGCCGGCCCCGCCAGGAACTTCTCCACGCAGCCCCGCTTGCCGCAATAGCACTCCGGCCCCTCGGGGTCCAGCACGTTGTGCCCCCACTCCCCGGCGATCCCCTGGCAGCCGTAGAGCACGCGCTCCCGCACCACCACCCCGCCGCCCACCCCGGTCCCCATGATGATGCCGAAGACGGTCTCGGCCCCTTTGCCCGCCCCCAGCCGCGCCTCGGCCAGGGCGAAGCAGTTGGCGTCGTTGGCCAGTTCCAGGGGCACTCCCAGGGCCTGCTCCAGGTCGGCCTTGAGGGGCTGGCCGTTGAGGCAGAGGGTGTTGCTGTTCTTGAGGGTCTGGGTCTGCGGGTCGAGCACCCCTGGCGTGCCCACGCCGATGGCCGCCGGTTGCAGGCCGGTCTGGGCGGCCATCTGCTCCACCAGCCGATGGATCTGCCCGACGATGTGCCGGTAGCCCTGCTCCTGCTCCGTGGGCAGGCGCAGCCGGCAGCGGGGCTCTGCCTCCCCGTCGGCCAGCACCACTCCCTCGATCTTGGTCCCCCCCAGGTCTATCCCCCAATGGACTGCCATCTCATTCCCTCCAGGGCTACGCTCCGGCCTTGGCCTCCTGCCGGAGCACCTCCTCCTCGGCGGGCACGACCGGGACCTCTTCGATGACCCGCATCGACTTCCATTTGCCGCCGCGGAACCGGAAATAGAACACCACCCCCATGGCGATGATGTAGAAACACAGGAAGGACCACATCAGGTAGAGATGCCCCCCGAAGAAGGCCAGCACCACCCAGGAGGGCACCACCAGCAGGACCCCGCCCATGACCACCGAGACCCACATCAGGAAGCGGGTGTCCCCCGCTCCCTTGAGCGCGGCGGTGAAGCTCATGTACATGGCGTCGAAGACGCAGTAGATGCCGACGATGCGCAAGAGCGTGTCGGCCAGCTCCCGGGCCGCCTCGAACTCGGCCTCCTCGGAGCGCAGCCCGAAGGGCATGAGGAAGAAATCGGGAAAAACGAAATAGGCCAGGGACATGGCCCCCATGTACCCGACGGCCAGGTGGAAGCCAGTCCAGGTGCAGTACTCGGCCGCCTCGGGCCGCTCCTGGCCCAGGCGCTGGCCCACCATGGTGGCCGCGGCGATGCCCCCGCCGATGAGGGGCATGAAGGCCAGGCTGTTGACGTTGAAGGCCAGATTGGTGGCGGCCAGCTCGACGGTGCCGATGCGGCCCACCAGGAGCACGAAGAGGGAGAAGGCCAGGATGTCGAGCATGAAGTTGAGGCCGTTGGGCCCGCCGTAGCGCAGGAGCCGCCCAAAGAGCTCGGGGTCGGGGCGCCAGCCGCTGAGGGTGGCGAACTGGCGGCGGTGCTCACCCCGCATCATCAGCCCCAGGAAGAGCAGGGCAGTGAAGGCCGAGGCGATGTTGGTGGCCCAGGCCGCCCCGCGTATGCCCCAGGCCGGGAAACCCCAGTTGCCGAAGATCAGCGCGTAGTCAAGGACCACGTTGAGGAGGGTGCCGGCCACGTTGACCCACAGCACCGTCATCGTCTGGCCGCGGCCGCTGAAGAAGCAGGCCGCCGCCGAGGAGAGCACAGAGGACCCCACCCCGTAGCACAACACCCGGAAGTAGGTGACCTCCTCCTGCCGGACCGCGGGCTGATGGCCGATCAGATCGAAGAGGGGGGCCGAGAAGAAGGACAAGCCCAGACCCAACACCCCGCTCAAGCCACCCAGGTACAGGCCCTGCCACACCGCCGGCCCAACCCGCTCGGGCCTTCCTGCGCCGCTGTACTGGGCCACGAAGGTGTTGGTGTACTGGGCCATGCCCATGAAGAAGCTGAGGAAGATGAAGTTGGTGATCCCCGAGGGCAGGGCCGCGGCAAGGGCTTCGGTGGAATGCCAGGTGAGAAATACCCGGTTGATGAAGTGCTGCACGCTCCAGCTGGCCGTACTGAGGACCAAAGGGAAGGCGAGGACCAGGAACTCGCGGTACCCGCCCTCGGCGCGCCAGCGGTTTTTCAGGTAGGAGATCACGCCCTCGGGCTTTCGTGAAAGCGGGTGCGCCAGGCCGGGCGGCCCTTTTTGCGCCCATCGCACAATTCCTTACTTTTCAAGCTCCATATACTCTGGACCCCGGAGCCGCCTACTAATCTATCCTATACGCCGGACAATGGCCAAGAAAAAGAGCCTCGACAAAAGCATCGAGCGCCGCGCCTATGGCCTCACCATCCTCAAGGCCGCCCACCCCCGCATGCGGCTGCTCAAGAAACACCACGAGCCCTCCATCCACGGCAACAAGTTCTGGTCGTCCAGCTACCTGATCATGGACTTCCTCGGCTACCAGGGTCTGCCCATCGGCACCCGGGTGCTGGAGGCTGGCTGCGGCTGGGGCCTTGCCGGGATCTATTGCGCCAAGCAGTTCGGGGCGAGGGTGACGGGCATCGACGCCGACGAGGAGGTCTTTCCCTACCTGAGCCTGCACGCCGAGGTCAACGGGGTGGAGATCCAGACCCGCAAGGCCCGCTTCGAGGAACTGACCTCGGCGGACCTGGCCGGCTACGACGCGATGCTGGCGGCGGACGTGTGTTTCTGGGACGAGATGGTGGACCCGCTGTACGGCCTGATCGACCAGGCGGTGAAGGCCGGGGTGCAGCAGGTGGTGCTGGCCGACCCGGGCCGGCCCCCCTTTGTGCAGGTAAGCGAGCGCTGCTGCGAGAAGCTGGGCGCCCAGACCAAGGACTGGAGCGTGGAGGAGGGTCCGGTCAATGCCAGCGGCAGCCTGATGATCATCGGCACCCTGCCCCGCGCGCGGCGTTGAAGCCATGTTGCCCCCGCTCCTGCGCCAGCGCCTGTTGCAGGGCCAGGTCATCCCGGCCCATCCCCTGGCCCTCGGCCCGGACCGCCGCCTCGACGAGCGCCGGCAGCGGGCTCTGACCCGCTATTATATCGCCGCCGGGGCTGGCGGGGTAGCGGTGGGCGTCCACACCACCCAGTTCGCCATCCGCGACCCCAAGGTGGGGCTCTTTGAGCCGGTGCTCAAGCTGGCCGCGGAGGTGATCGCCAGCGAGGCCCCCGCCGGCTTCCTCCCCATCGCCGGGGTCTGCGGCCCCACCCCCCAGGCCCTGGCCGAGGCCCGTTTTGCCCGCGACTGCGGCTACCAGTTGGGCCTGCTCAGCCTCTCGGCCCTTAAGACCGCCTCCACCGCCGAACTGCTCGACCACTGCCGGGCCGTGGCCGAGGTGATACCGGTGATGGGCTTCTACCTACAGCCGGCGGTGGGCGGCCGGGTGCTGGACTACGAGTTCTGGCGGCGCTTCGCCGAGATCGGGCCGGTGGCGGCCATAAAGATCGCCCCCTTCAACCGCTACCAGACCCTCGACGTGGTGCGGGCCGTAGCCGAGGCCGGCCGCCTGGACCAGATCGCCCTGTACACCGGCAACGACGACACCATTGCCCACGACCTGCTCACCCGATTTCCCTTTGGCGGGGCCCGTTTCGCCGGCGGCCTCCTGGGCCACTGGGCGGTGTGGACCCAGCAGGCGGTCTACCTGCTGCGGGAATGCCAGGCCCTGGCCGCCACCGACGCCCCTGTTCCCCAGGAATTGCTGACTAGGGCAGCGCAGATCACCGATGCCAACGCGGCCTTCTTCGACGCGGCCCACGGCTTTGCCGGATGTATCTCCGGCATCCACGAGGTACTGCGCCGGCAGGGACTCTTGCAGGGCATCTGGTGCCTCGACCCGGAGGAGGGCCTGTCCCCCGGCCAGGCCGAGGAGATAGACCGCGTGTGCGCGGCCTATCCCCACCTCAGCGACGACGGCTTCGTGGCCCAGCACCTGGACCAGTGGCGGCGCTGAGCGAGAAGCTTCAGTCGCCGCTCCTGCGCTGGAGCGCCTTGCTCCTGCTGGCCCTGTGGCTGCGCTGGCCCCTGCCCGAGCCCCAGTGGCAGCATGTGGACGAACTGGCCTTCATAGATTACCCGCTGGGCTTCTGGAGCGGGGATCTCAACCCGCACTTCTTCAACTACCCCACCTTCCACCTCTACCTGCTCTCGGCCCTCTACTACCTCTATTTTCTCCTGTGCGGTTCTGAATCGCTGCTCTCCTTTATCGCCTACCGTTACTTCGCCGACGGGCACGACCTGCTGGCCATCGCCCGCGGCCTCAACAGCCTGCTGGCCTCCGGCACGGTGGGGGTGACCATCCTCCTGGGGCGCCGGCTCTACGGAGAAAAAGGGGGCTTCCTGGCCGGCCTGATCCTGGCTCTGATGCCCTTGCACGTGCGCTTCTCGCACCTGGCCATCACCGATGTGCCGGCAGCCTTTTGGGCCAGCCTGGCCCTGCTGTGGGCCCTGAGGCTGATACAGGAAGGGGGAAAGCGCACCGATGCCCTGCTGGCCGGGCTCTTTGCCGGCCTGGCCGGCGCCACCAAGTACCCCGCCGCCCTGGTCGCCCTGCCAGTGTTGGGAGCCGCCTGGTGCTCTGGGACCCACCGCTGGCGCAACCTCGGCACCGCCGCTGTCACCGCCCTGCTGGTCGCTGCCATCGCCACCCCCTATGTCTGGCTGGACTACACCCAATTCTGGTCCCACTTCTCGACCATGGGCCAGGAGCATCTGCTCGACAGCGGCCACCGCGGCAGCGATCCAGCTTGGCTGAACCTGATCCGCTACCACCTGCGTTATGGCCTGGGGATCGTGGGAGTGGCCACCCTCCTGATCGCCTTGTTCTGGAAGCCGCGCGATTGGCGTGCCGAGGAGAGGGTGATCGCTGCCTGTCTCTCGGTATTTGTCATCCTGCTCGCAGCCTCCCAGTCCACCTTCATGCGCTACGCCCTACCCTTGGCCGTGCCGGCCGCCCTGCTGATGGCCCGGCCTATCCTGGGCCTGATTCCCGAACTGAGCCAAGGGTATAGGCGGTGGATCTGGGCCGGATGGCTGGTCGTCCTGCTCGCCGAGCCGGCCTACCACTCGCTGCAGACCCGCCTGATGCTCTCCGGGCCCGACACCCGCGTGCAGATTCGCCAGTGGCTGGCGCAGCAGCCGGAGGGGTTACGCCTCACCCAGGCCCCAGATCGGGCCGGAGACCTAGGGGTGCTGACCCCGCTCTGGGTCTTTGCCCGGCAGAGCCGTTTTGTCAACAGCTTCGACGCCGAGCGGCTCCATGCCGCGTATGCCAGCCTCGGCCAGCGCCAGTATCTGCCCCCCCTTTACCTGACCTTCGATGCGGACGAAGCTGGCATCTTTGCCACTGCCGATCCCGCCGAGGCCGCCTCTTCCTTGCTCCTGCTCTGGTGCGACCACCCCTTGTGTGGAGGCGATCAGCCTCCCGCAGATCTGGAACCCTTTATCCACTGGCAGCAGCCTGTTTCACCAGGCGCTTCAACGGAGACGGTATTCGACCAGGCGGATTGGTACTTTGTGCCCATCGGCGGATGGGAAAGCACGAGCCGTAGCGGCCCTTCCTTCCACATCGGCCAGATCCTTCTGCGCCTGGCCAACCCGACCCCCGCGACCCAGACCTTCTTTCAACTGCTCGACCATCTTCTCACTGCCAGACAAGCTACTGCCCAGGAGCGTCGGACCGAAGCCCTCGACCACTACCGGCAGATCCTCGATAGCCCCTTCTATCTTCCCGAGCTGTTTACATATTCTTTTCTTTACGATATGTACATCAACGCAGGGGTGCTCTACCTCGAGCAGGGAGACCCCACCGCAGCCATCTCCTGCTGGCAGGAAGCAGCCCAAACCTATCCCGAGCGCCCCGATCCCCCCTACCGGATCGCCCTGGCGTACAGCAGGCTAGGACAGTGGGCTTAGGCCATTCCCTACTTCCGGCAGGCTATCGAGCGGGAAGACCAGAACGCGCAATATTTCTACAACCTGGGGGTTAGCTACCTCAACCTCGGCCGCCAGAGCGAGGCGATTGCCGCCTTCGAGACCTGCGTCGCCCGCAAGCCCGACGCCGATGCGTACGTCAACCTGGGGGTGCTCTACGCCAATGCCGGCCAGCGCGAGCGGGGCAGGGCAAGCTTTGCCAGGGCCCTCGAACTGGCCCCCAACCACCCCCAGGCTGCCATCATGCGGCGGGAATTGCAGGCCGGGCAATAGCCCCGCTACATTCTGTCCATACCCTCACCGGGAGCAAGCTATGGCCGCCACCCCCCTGCGCATCTACCACAACCCGCGCTGCAGCAAGAGCCGCGAAACCCTCGAACTGCTGCGCCAGCGCGGCCTCGAACCCCAGGTCATCGAGTACCTCAAGGAGCCTCCCGACGAGCGCACCCTCGACCAACTCCTGCGGCAGTTAGGGCTGGAGCCCAGGGAGCTGATGCGCCAGAAGGAAGACCGCTACGCCGAATTGGGCCTGGACCAGAGCACCCACACCCGCCGGGAACTCATCCGGCTCATGGTGGAAAACCCCATCCTCATCGAGCGGCCCATCGTGGTCTGCGGGGGGCAGGCCCGACTGAGCCGGCCGCCCGAGCGGGTGCTGGAGATCCTCTGAATGCGGAGCCTGCTGCACCTGGGCTTTCTGGCCTCCCACAACGGGTCCAACATGCAGGCCATCATCGACGCCTGCAGAGAAGGCCGCCTCCGTGCCCAACCCGCGGTGGTGATCAGCAACAACTCCGAGGCCGGCGCCCTGGCCCGCGCCAGGCAGGAGGGCATCCCCACCTTCCACCTCAGCAGCCGCACCCATCCCGGCGCCCTGGACCAGGTCATCTGCCAGACCCTGCTGGACCATCAGGTACAGGTAGTCTGCCTGGCCGGGTACATGAAGCGCCTGGGGCCGCAGACCCTGGAAGCGTACCGGGGCCGGGTGCTCAACATCCACCCGGCTCTCTTGCCCAGGTTCGGGGGGGAGGGGTTCTACGGGGAGGCGGTGCATAAGGCGGTGTTGGCGGCAGGGGAGAAGGAGAGCGGTCCCACCGTACACCTGGTGGACGAGGACTACGACCACGGCCCGGTGCTGGCCCAGGCCCGAATACCGGTGCTGGCGGGCGACACCCCCCAGACCCTGGCGGCCCGGGTGCTGACCCAGGAGCACCGCCTCTACGCGGAGACCTTGCAGAGGATCGTCACTGGGGAGATGGTGCTGGAGGGTTTAGTCCTCTAACAAAGCTGCATCCCACCCCTTTGACACTTGGCCCGGCAAATGCTGGCCAGGGTCGAGACCAGGGTGAAGACCCCACTCACCCCCTTCATGGGGTTGGAACGCTGCACCTTCACCTCCACCCCCTGCCCCCGCATCTGGATCTCGATCACCGAGACCTCCAGCGCCGGATCGGCGATCAGCACCGACTGGGTGCGGTCGAAGCCGATGCCACCCAGGGCCACAGCCGCGTGGGAGTTGACATTGCGCGGGAAGAGTGGGCAGATCCCGCGCGTCGGCCCCTGGTAGAGCACGGTCTCCTGACGGATCTCCTCAAAGCGCCACTGCGGCGAGGCGCTGAAGTCGAGGGTGCGGGGCGGCTTCTTCATCACCATCCGCACCTCCTCCCAGATCCCCCGGCCCTCCTCCAGCGCGTCCGTGCCCACCACCGCCCCGTGCGGGATGTACAGGCGGGTGCCGTGCTGACCAGCCGTGTCTATCAACCGTTTCTCCACCTGGGCATCGGCCAGGGCCGTCAGCGAGAGGGGCATGTAGTCGGTCTTTTGGAGAAAGGCCATCCCGTGTTTCAAGGTGATATCCGGGTGGGCCAACTCGACGATCAGTTCCGCCCCACTGGAGGCGAAGTCCTCGAGTTTTTCCAGGAATATCCCCGCCGGCAGCGCTGCCGTCTTCTCGCTGCTGCGGTTGTAGACAAAGGCCACCTCCAGCCCCAACTCGGGCCGGCTGGTGATCTGCTCATACACGTACTTGCCGATGTACCCATACCCCACGATGCCGATCCGTTTCCCACCTTCACCCATGTTCTTTCTCCTCTAAAAAGGGCGCTGCCACCCGAAGCTGAATCTGCGCGGGTCCCCCAGTCGCCGGGCCAGTTCCCGCCGGCCCATGTCCGCGTGCGCTGCCACCCACTCCACCTCCGCGGCCAGGGGTTGGTCAAAAACCCCCGGGTCGTCCGCCCCGATGGCCAGCCCCACCTCGGAGCGCAGGAAGCGCCAGAGGGGGTGCTGGGCCGGGGTGGGCACCCCGCCGATGCGCATATTGGAGGTGGGGCAGCTCTCGATGCAAACCTCTAACCGGGTCAACTGGTCGAGGACATAGTCCTGCCGCCTTCGCACCTCCTCCAGCCGCTCTGGACTGTAGGGAAGGGATACCCTCTCGCCCGTTCCCTGCCCCTGCAAGGCGACGCGTTCCCGCTCCAGTCCCCGCCGGTCCACCTCCACGCCAAAGGCTTCCAGTTCCTTCCGGTGCTCCAGATCGTAGTTGATCTGCGCCAGCCGCTCACTCACGGGCTCCTCCTCGTGGGCCTTGGGCCGCCGCGCCACCGCCACCTCCGGGTCCAGGCCCAGGGCGATGGCGTGGCCCAGGCGTTTGGCCCCTAAGAGCGCGGCCTGGTGGCACCAGCGCACCGCACTCTCCAGGGACTTGTCGAAAAAGACCTCGCCCACATGGTACGCCACTTCGAGGGCCTGCTTGGGGTGGCGCTGGTTGTCCGCCGCCAGGCGGGCGAAGAAAGGGCGCAGTTTGTCGGGGGGATGCCCTTCCTCGAAGAAACAGAAATCCAGCCCCACCACCGTGGGGACCAACTCCGGGTTTTCCGCCAAGAGCCGCTGCACCAGGGCGTACCCCTGCAGGGCCGCACCCCTGGGTAGGCTGATCAGGTATCGCGCGCTAAACCCCTCGCGGCTGACCTGCTCGAAGACGCGGGCGTTGGTGCGGTGGAAGTGCAGGAAGCGCTCAGGGTCGTCGAGGCCGAACATCGCCCGGTACTCGACGTAGTCCAGCCCCTCGCAGCGGTGGCGCTCGGCGATGCGCCAAAGCACCTCCTCCTCGCGGTGCAGGTTTTGGGCCCAGTACCGGTACAGACAGATCAGCAGGTCGAACTTGGCCTGGAAACGGCCGAAGTCGCCCCCGTCCTCCTGGTGGTACACCCAGTGCTCGCGAAAGCGCTCCCGCCCCCGCTCACTCCTCAACCCCTCCCTAAAGAGCCGCTCCGGATCCGGCCTCACCCCAAAAGCCTTCTCGTAGCTGTTGACGAAGAGGCTCCAATCCACCTCGGCGTAGATCCCGCGGCCCAGTTCCAACAGATCCTCGGTGTAGAGGCAACCGCCCACATGGACGTGTAACTCGCAGGTCTGCTGTGGGTGCAGGGCCTTCACCCCAGCACCTCCCGTAACTGCGCCTCGCTCTGGACGACCATGCGCTCCACGTTGAAGTCTGCGGCGACATGGGCCTGGGCGGCCAGGCCAAGGCGCCGGCACCCCTCGCGGTCCTGCAGCAAGGCCGCCAGCCGGCCAGCGATCTGCTCAGGGTGCCCTGGGTCCACCAGGAATCCGGTCTGCCCGTCGAGGATGGCTTCGGGAATCCCCCCGTGCCTGGTGCCCACCGCAGGCACCCCCCAGGTAGCTGCCTCGAGAAACACCAACCCCATGCCCTCCACATAGGATTTCACCTCTTGGCTGGTGAGTGCAAAGGCCCAGGCCAGGGCGTAACAGTCGCGCAGCGTCTCCTCGCTCACCCGGCCCAGGATCAGCACGTTCTTTTTTAACCCCAACTCCCCGATCTGCCGCGCCAGCGCGGGCCGCTCTGGGCCCTCCCCTACGATCAGGTGCAACACCCCCGGCACCTGGTCGGCCACCTCGCGCATGGCCCGGATCAGCAACCGGTGGCCCTTCTGCTGCACCAGCCGGCCCACGGTCAGGAGCAAGGGCTGGCCCTGCCATTCTGGGTGGCGGCCCGGCGCGGTGGCCCTGGCCTCCTCCACCCCAAGGGGCAATTCCACTCCCAGGTGTACCACGTGCACCTTGGCGGGGTCCACCCCTTTGCCGACGAGCAACTGGCGGGTGAAGCCGCTGATGGTGAGCAGGCGCCGTGCCCGGCTGTAGAAGCGGCGCTGGGGTACGCTCTCCAGCCAGGTCCAGGGGGTGCGACCGGGCAGGCGGCGGGCCACATCCGTGCCGAAGACCGTGCCGATCAGGGGCAGGGACAACCCGTCGAGCAGGGTGCCGGCCACCCGGGTGGCCATGCCGTTGGCCGCCCAGAGCACGTCGGGCCGCCACTGGACCAACATCTGGCGCAGGCCGGCGCAGACCCGCTGGTAGCGCAGCGGGATAAAGGACACGTTGCCGCCGGGGATGCGCTCCACCCGGTAGGGCAGGGCCTGGTCCTCGGGATGCGCCGGCCCATAGGCCGGGGCCAGCACCCGCAGGTCCACGCCCCGCCGGGCCAGGCCCCCGGCCAGCAACTCCACGTAGCGGGCGGTGCCGACGCTCTCGGGCGCAAAGCGGGTGGTGAAGAGCAGCAGCTTCAAGCTGAGGTGTGGATGGAGAAATTGTAAAAGCGGTTGACCCCCTCGCAGCCGGTGAGGCCGACAAAAGAGCGCGGGGGCAGCTCGGGGCAGGGCACGGACCACTCGGCGCCGGCAACCCGCACCACCAGCGCCGCCTCCCTGGTCTCCACCTCCAGGAGGTGGCGCTGGCGCGGGGCCAGGGAGAGGGGGTGGTGGATCAGCTTTTGCCAGCGGGGCCGGCCCAGGGCCATGGCGTGATACCAGACGTTGATCCCCTCGTCGTAGAGCACCACCTCGTAGTGCTCGCGGTATTGGGGGCGGCTGTTGCAGTCGGCGCCCAGTTCAGGGGCTAGCACGATGAGCGGCGCCATACGGTGGTCAAAGCACAACTCGGCGCACACCCGCAGCGGGAGATTGACCTGCTCCTGCCACACCTGGCTGGCATAGGTCTCGGGAGCGCGGGGCCCCAGCAGTTCATCCTCGCCGGCCCCGGCGGGGACCTGGTTGCGGATATGGTCGGCCTCCTGCACCCAGGTCCCGCGCCAGGCCCAGCGCGGGCTACCCACCCCGATCCAGTCGGCCGCAGACCAGCCCTGCGGGGCAAAGGTGCAGGCGTAGCGCAGATGTTCTGCTTTTTCCAAGTTGTTGTCCTCTGGAGAGAGGGGTTATATTGTGGGCTAATTTCGAGTGTACAGTAAACCCTTTCCCCGTGCAACCGCATGTCCGCACCCCTGCTGCACTGGCTGTATGGCGATCTGCACACCCACTGCGAGGACCCCGCCCTAGCCGCCGCCTATTTGGAGGGCATGGGCGGCAGGCTGGATTTCGCTGCCCTCACCAACCACGCCCAGAAGCCGGCCCTGGGCGAACAGGCCGAGGTGGTCGCCCGCATGCGCGCCCTGCTGCCGGGTCTGCTGCTCTTTTCCGGGCTGGAGTGGAATACCCCCACCGGCGGCCATGCCTGCCTCGTCTTCCCCCCTTCGCCCCGCGAACACGAACACGTGTCGGCCTTTGCCCGGGCCTTTGACCGGCTGATCGCCGGCAGCAACCCGGCCGTGCCCGAGGCCCTGACCTTCCTGGCCGCCCTGCCGCCGGCCGAAAGGCCGCTGCTCTTCATCAACCACCCGGCCCCCGGCCAGTGGTCCCCCCAGCACCTGGACTTGTACCTCCGGGCCGACCAGGCCGGCCTACTTGCCGGCATCGAGGCCGTACACGGCCACCAGACCCGCGACCTGGTGCTGGCCCTCGATCCCCTGACCTATCCGGGCGCTGCCCCGGGGGGCCTAGCCGACCACGTCTACGCCCAGGGGCGGCCCTTCTCCCTGCTGGCCAGCGCCGATTTCCACATCCACAAACAGCGCCTCAAGCCCGACTATGCACCCGGCGTTTTCAACCACCTCCGCGCCGGGGTGCCCCCCGGACGGCGGGACTGGCCCGACCTTTTCGCCGCCCTGCGCCAGGGCCGCACCTGCGCCGCCCAGGGCCACTGGCTGGAGCTGCGCGATTTCCGCGTGGACCAGGCCCGGCTCGGCGACACTTGGGCCAGCTCGGAAAAGGGCGCCCTCCACCTGGAACTGGAAGCTGGCGAGGACCTGGAATCCCTCGACCTGATCGGCCAGTTCTCCCGCGCCCAAGCCCCGGCCATGCTCCATTCTTTTGGGCCGCAGCCTGCCGGGGACGTGCACCGGTCCCTGCCGGTGCCCGCCCGAGCCCAGGGCTTTGTGCGCCTGCGCGCCCTGGCCGCCCGCCGGGAAAGGCCCTGGCCCGGCCAGCGCGGCCTGCGCCTCTTCCTCAGTTCGGCCATCCTCCTGGAAGGGAGATAGACGATGACCCCTCCCCTGCGCCTGGGGGTGATCGGCGCCGGCTGGTTCGCCTCGCGCCGGCACTGCCCCGACATCCTGCGCCACCCCGAGACCGCGCTGGTCGCCCTGTGCCGGCGCGACCGGGCCGAACTGCAGAAGATGGCCGCCCACTTCAAAGTCGAGCATTGCTTTGCCGACTACCGCGAGCTGATCGGCAGCGGCCTGGTGGACGCGGTGGTCATCTGCTCGCCCCACCATCTCCACTACGAGCACACCCTGAATGCCCTGGAGGCCGGGTTGCACGTGTTGCTGGAGAAACCCATCACCATCGACCCGGACGAAGGCCGCCGCCTGGTGGAACTGGCCGCGGCGCGGGACCTGGCCCTGGTGGTGGCGCAGAACCCCCCGTACTGGCGCCACTGCCGTTTCTTGCGCGAGCAGCTCGCCGCCGGCGCCCTGGGACATATCGAGGCCGCCCACATCCATTGGGCGGGCAATGCCCTGGGGGTGTTGGGGCTGGAGCCTTTGCCGGCGGACCTGCCCGGGGTGGTGCGGCCCACCCTCTTCCGGGGGAACGCGGCCCAGAACGGGGGCGGTTTCCTGACCGACGGGGGCTCGCACCTGGTCAGCGAGTTGTTGTGGTGTACCGGCCTTCGGGTGGCCGAGGTCAGCGCCCTGATGGACAACCCCCGCTGGGACACCCGCGCCGCCCTAAACCTGCGCCTGAGCAACGGCGGGCTGGCCACCCTCTCCATCCTGGCCGACAGCGCGATAGCGGCCAAGCGCCAGCACAGCGTCTACTATGGCTCGGCGGGCACTGCCGAACTGCGGGGATTTCCCTTTGTCGTGCGCCTTTCAAGCGGCGCGAAGGAGCAAGAACAGCGCGAGGACCAACTGCCCGCCCCGCCCACCCCGGTGGGGGATCTGGCCGACCGCGTCCTGCGGGGGAGTCAGCCGGCCATGCCAGGGGAGATGGCCGTGCATGTGGTGGAGGTGCTGCAGGCCGCGTACGACTCGGCCCGCAGCGGCGCGGTCGTGGCGCTCTGATCCTTCAGGAAGGATCGCGGAAGATGAAGTACGCCGCCCCCAGCAGGCATATCCCCGCGTAGAGATAATCCAGCTTGAGGGGCTGGCGCATGTAGAACACCGCAAAGGGCACAAAGACCGAGAGGGTGATCACCTCCTGAAGGATCTTCAGTTGCCCCAGGTTCAAAGCGGTGTACCCCAGCCTGTTGGCCGGCACTTGGAGGGTGTACTCGAAGAAGGCAATGCCCCAGCTGGCCAGCACCGCCACATACCAGGCCCGGTCGTTCAGGTCGCGCAGGTGGGCGTACCAGGCAAAGGTCATGAAGATATTCGAAAGAACCAGCAGCCCTGCCGTCTGTAGCAAAACAGCCATCAAGCGACTCCTCTGAGGTGAGAGATGCAACTGGCCTGCGAAGGACACCACCAGATCCGCGCCCTTTCCGAGGGGCTGCGCCCGGTGCTCAACCCGCCCGCGGTGGTGGAGGAACCCGTGCTCTGGGGCGCCTCCCCGGCCGACGCCTCCGGGGCCTCCATCTACGGCACCGTGCGGCGCGAGGGCGGCCGTTTCCGCATGTGGTACCAGGCCTGGCCCCAGGACTGGAAGGGCGAGGACGTGGTGGCCGTGGCCTGCGCCGAAAGCGAGGACGGCCTGAACTGGCGCCGGCCCGACTACGGCCTGGTCGAATGCGGCGGTTCCAGGCACAACCACCTCACTGACCTGCCCTTCCACTCTCCGGCCATCCTCGTCGATCCCCACGCCAACCCCCAGGCCCGGTACCGGGCCTTTGGTTACACCGCTCCTCAAAAACTCGACGCCCGCTACACCGCCCTGGTCAACCGCCCCGGGTACTACACCGCCCATTCGGCCGACGGCCTTCACTGGCAGCTCGATTCCCCGGAGCCGCTCTGGCCCCACGGCGACGTGATCAGCGCCGTCTGGGACCCGCAGGCCGACGGCGCCCGCCTCGCCCTTAAGATCAGCGGCCGGGCCGCGGGCATGTACCGCCGCCGCTTCTACAGTGCCCAATGGCAAGGGGGACGGGCCACCGCCCCAGTCAGCGCCCTGATCCCCGACGAACACGACGACACCGGGGCCCGGGCCCGGGGCTTCCACAGCGCCGACTACTACGGAGTGGGGCTAATGCCCACTGCCGGTCCCACCATCGGCTTTCTGTGGACCTTCCGCCACCAGACCCCCCTGGGGCAACACCCGCCGCTGATGGCCTATTACGGCTGGACCGGCACCGTGGACCTGTCCCTGGTGTACCAACTCGAGCGCGGTGGCCGCTGGTTCCACCTGCCGGGCCGGCCCGACTGGCTCCGCGCCCTCGACGCGCCCGCCTGGGCGCACGGCGCTCTCTACACCTCTTCTTCACCCGTCGAGGTGGGCGAGGAAACCTGGCTCTACTTCACCGGCACGAAGGATCGCCACGGCTGGTGCGGCCACGGGGTGGACTACAACGCCTATACCAAGGCCGCGGCAGCTGGGGGCGGCTTCGCCCGCATCGGACTGGCAAAGTGGCGGCGGAACCGGCTCATCGGCTACCAGGCGGTGTTGCCTGAGCGGCTGCACCTGAGCCCGCAACCGGGCAGCCAGCCTCGGCTGGCGCTCAATCTGCTGACCCGTGCGGGAGGATCGGCGCGGGTGGGCCTGGCCAGAACCGACGGCCAGCCCCTGCCGGGTTTTGAACTGGAAAAATGCATCCCCATCGCCGGCGACCACCTCGAAGTCCCGGTGCGCTGGCAGGGAGAGCCGGCCCTGCCCAGGCTGACAGCAGGTGAGGAGATTGTCGCCCAGGTGGAATTGCAGGAAGCCACCCTCTACGCCTTTGACTTTGCCCTGAGCGCCTAAGCGGAAGCGCACCTCTTGGTCAGGAACGCCTGGCCCAGGGGGGCAGATCCCCCCGGAACTCCAACTCCATCCCCTCCTCCACCTCCACCGTGAGCCGCAGGACCCCCGGGCGCACCAGGGCGGCGGGCCGGGGTTTCCCCTGCACCAAGGCGCAGGGCGCCGCGCCCCAGGCACCGGGCACCTCTGCCTCCAGGGTCAGCTGCCGGCAGGGCACCTGGGGCGGCAGGCCGGCAAACCCCAGGCGATAGCGCTGTCGCTGCGTTCCTTCTTCCAACACTTGCACCTGCAAGTGGCGCCGGCACACGTGATAGCTGATCACCTCCTCGGGCGCGGCGCACCACACCCCCTCGCCCCCCTCGCTCAGCACGGTCTCGAAGCGCTGCCGCAGTTGCGCCTGGGAGCAGTCCTTGTTGCGGTGTACCGGCTCCTCCAGGGGGCAGTGGCAGTAGTCGATGATCCAGCCGCCCACGGCCTGGGCCTGACGGATATTGCGGTAAGAGTCGTACTCGCTGAAGAAGGGGCCGTAGAACTGATCGTGTAACGCGGTGCGGTCCAGCCAGAAGAGTTCGTCGCCCGGGCGGTTCACCCCGTCGGTGATGCTCATCGCCCCCAGGTACCCTAATTGCCGGCAGGCGGCCAGCACGTGGTCCGACATGTTCTGGTTGTCGCCCGGAGCGCAGTAGAGCAGCACCGGCGCCCCAATGGCCGCCTCGATCACCTCCTTGGCCTGGCGCAGCTCGCGGTCCACCATCTGAGGGGTGATCACCTCGTGGCTCCAGGAGTGGTTGCCCACCCCCCAGCCCCGGCCCAAGAGATCGCGCAGCTCCTCGCCGTTCATGTGGCGGAAGCCGTTGTAGCTGGACTGCCCCAACTGGCGCACCGCGCCCAGGTGCCCGCCCACCACCTCCACGTGGCCGGGAATGCCAAACTCCTCGTGCAGGGGCACGGCGAAGCGGTGCAAGTCCACTAGGCCCTCGTCGTAGGTGATGGAATAGACCCAACCCTTGCCGTGCTTCCAGTCGCAGACCCTCAGTTTCATCGGACTTTCCCCAAGGCCGTCATAAACTCCGCAAAGGTGGTGCTGAAACCCACCTGCCACTCGAAGAGGTGGATGCCATAGCGGGTGGACAGGCGCTCGGGAAAGCTCTGCGGCGTTTCCACCCCTACGGTGGCATCGCGCATCAGCACGCAGCGATAGCCCAGCCCCAGCATGGGCCGCGCCCCACCGTCGGCCCCTAACACACACATGTCGGTGGCAAAGCCGGCGTAGATCAGGGTGGTGATCCCCCGCTTTTTCAGGTGCTCATGCAACTGATCCGTGTAGAAGCAGAGCAGTTCGTCCCCCGCCGGCGAGACCAACCCCGTCCGCTTCATCTGCAACAGGGGAGAGCGGTGCATGTAGTCAATCCCGTGGGCCCGTTCCGCCATCTTGCCGGCCAGAGTCTGGGGCGGGGTGTACGGGGCGAGGGGGGGACGGCGGGATTCGAGCTGGGGGTACTGGGCGTCCATCCAGTCGGTCTCCACGTGGCAGACGGCGACGCCCTCCCGCCGGCAGGCGTCCATGCTGGGGCGGATCACCTCGACGATGATGCGCCAGGCCTCGGCCGTTGACTGGGGCCAGCCCAGGTCCACGCAGAAGTCCACATCCACCGGCGGGCCGTCCGGGCAGCCGATGTTCCAGCAGTGCATGCCCACCAGCGCCACTTCGTCGGTCGAGAGTTCGAAGACCTCCTGCTCGTAGCCGGGCCGGTCGATGGGCAGGGCCCGGTAGTGGCGCACCGGCAGTTTCAGTTTTCTGCTCATCGGCGATTGCCCTCAGCTACCTCGGCGACCAACTGGGCGGCCAGTTCGCAGTGCTCCTCCTCGTACTTCTCGCAGAAGGTGCTCCAACGGATGAACATTTCGAGAAAATCGCGGGCATTGGGGCAGGTGTCGGCGCTGTAGTAGTAGGGGCGCGAGGCCGGCGGCTGCGAGTAGGGGTACCGCTGGTGCTCCGCCTTCTGCTGGAGGAACTTGAGTGCCGCCGGCATCAGGTAGTACTTGCCCTGCCCGGCGCCCGAAACCCCGGCCTTTGCCAGTTGCGCGGCGAACTCCTCGCCACTGCATTTGAACATCTCCGGCTCGATGCTGAAGCCGGCCATCCAGCAGGAGTACAACTCGACGTAGTCGGGAATGGGCAGGGGGACGATGCCGGGGATCTCGCCCAAGAGGCGCATCAGCAGGCGGATCATGCGGTCGCGCTTTTCCACCTGCGGCTTGATGATCTCCAGCTGCGCCAAGGTGATGGCCGCGGCGCTCTGGGTCATGCGGTGGGCGTAGCCGGGGGCGGTGTGGGCCCGGCCAAAGTGGGGGATCATCTCCCCCCCGCGGCTCTGGCCGATGAAGCGCAGCCGCTCGGCCAGTTTGTCGTCATCGGTGGTGACGCAGCCGCCCACGTCCGAGCCGAGGGTCTTCTCCGAGTCGAAGGAGAACCCCGCGGCCAGGGCCAGGGTGCCGGCGTACCGCCCCTTGTATTTCCCGAACACCGCCTGGCAGACATCCTCGTACACGATCAGCCCGTGCCGGGCGGCCAGGGCGTTGATGGGGTCCATATCGCAGATCAGGCCGGTCTTGTGGACCACCAGGATGGCCCGGGTGCGGTCGCCGACGCAGGGGGCAATGGTCTCGGCGCTCAGGTTGACCGTGCCCGGCGCGGTGTCGGGGAAAACCGGGATGTAGTTCTCCCGGATCAGGCCCTGCACGGTGCCGTAATCGGTGACCGGACTGACGATGATCTCGTCGCCCGGCGCAAAACCGAAGGCCGCGGCCAGCACCGCCAGGGCCGGGGTGCAGCCGGGGGTGGCGATGCAGTGTTTGACCCCCAGCTCTTTGGCAAAGGCTTTCTCGAAGCGGCCCACCATGTCGCAGGTGAGCCCCGAGTCCACCACCTCTTGCAGGTACTTGGAAGCATTGGGGCCAATGGTGCGGGGGAAGGGATTGGGCAGAGTGCCGCGCAGGCCGGCCACGGCCTGGGCTCCGTACTGGGCGCGGGGGGTTGTCATGGCTATGCTCTTGGTAGTGAGACAAGTGCTCACAGAGGAAGCTAGAACACCGAGAGGTTGCCGTCAATCCTATGGCTGTTGTGGGGTATAAGCGGAATATGCTGATGCTGGACAGAAAGGGTATACAGGACGAAATCGAAGCCCGGAGGAGTACGCGGTGACAATCAGAAGCGTTCTTGGCTCATTTGAACGACAAACCAGCTACCCCGAGCAACACGGCCACCAGTAATCCATACAGCCAAGTAAAACGCCCGTTAATCTTTGCCCGCAGGTCGCGGATCTCGGTCTTCATTTCAGCCCGTAGGCCGCCAATCTCCTGGCGAAGCTGGCGAATGTCCTGCTCGACATTGCCCAAGCGGGCATCTACCTGCTCCAGGACATCCTTAGGGGCCAAGGGTTTCAGTCATGACCACGCTCCAAAGAGGCGCGATAACCATGCGAGACGAGATACCCTGTACCCTGGACCAGGTCAAGGCATAGGTACACTCCACCCGCTACGACACCACCGGATTCCGGCCGCCGGCCTCGCCCAGGGCCAGATCCACGGCCTGTAGCTCCTGGTTCACCGCCACGACGAGGTAATTGGCCTGGGCCAGGAGTGCTTCGGCACGCTGATAGAGGCTGTCGCTCTGGCGGTTTTCCCCCTGCTCCCGCTGGAGGGCCCAGCCTTCCAGCACCACCCCGTAGGCCTGGAGGCGCAGGTCCATCACCTGCCGCATGTTGCGGTGCAGGGGCTCCAGAGCCGGGGGCGGGGCGAGGCGGTCGAAACTGTCTCGGGCCGACTGCAGCAGCGGGTGGGCATAGGCGCACACCACGGCGAGGTTCTCGGCGGTGGCCTGGCCAGAGGCGCCCACGGCGCGGCGCTGCACCTCCTGTTCGAGGGAGTTGACCCAGTCGATGAGGGGGTTGGTCTGCAAACGGTAGGAGCGCACCTGATCGGCTGGCCCGTACGGGGTCTGGGCAGCCCCTCCACCCTCGCCACAACCCATCGACCCGGCCAGCAGGCAGGCCCAGCCCAGCGCCAGCCTCAGGAGGACTTTGATACCTGCTGCTGTTTCCATGACTTTTCAGCCAGCACCTTGGAGGACAATTCGTCGATCACCTTCTCAATCGGCTCCTTGCCCACGTCCCAGATCGCGAGCTGGAAGTGGAAACTCATCCCCTGCTGCCTGGCTGCCTCTTCGAGCTGGCCGATCTTGCGCAGGGCGAACTCCTCGTCCGCATCGAAGAGGACGACGATCTCATCGCCCGAGAACCACCGGGCCACCAGGTCGCTGCGCCGGAAGGGGATGGAGAAGATGGCCCGGATGCGCTGGTTCACGTTCTCGTATCCGTACTGCTCGTTAAGCTGGTGCAGGTTGTCCAGGTCCAGAAAAACCACCACCCGCAGGCCGCGGGGCATGATGAGGGAGAACTGCAAAAAAGCGTTGCGGGTCCACATGCCGAACACCGGGTCCATGCTCAGCTGGGCGATCTGCTCCTGCAACTGCTCGATCTCGGTCTGGAAGCCGAAGATCCTGCCTGCAAGTTTTTTCAGCACCTGCCTCTTCTTCCCTCGGTTCCCTCGGTCTCTCTCCGAGAATATAGCATGATTCCCCCCGCCTCACCCTAACCCGCTAAGAGCAAAGGCAGCCGGCCCGGCCTGACTCAAAAAGAACGCCCCCGTTGCGTCGGGAAAAGCCCCGGCATAGGCCCTGGCCCAGCGATCGAGGAAGGCCAAAGCCCCGTCCTCGGGTACCAGGGCCCAGACGCTGCCGCCAAAGCCAGCGCCAAAGGCCGAAGCCGCCACTGCGCCCCCCTCCCTGGCCAGCCGGGCCAGGGCCGCGGTCTGGGGCACCTGGTTGCCTAACAAGGTCTCGGTCAACTCCTGGGAGCGGTCCACCAGCCGGCCAAAACCCTCCAGGTCCCCCCGGGCCAGCGCCTCGCCCGCCGGCAGGCAGATCTCCTCGTTCTCGGCGATGAAGTGCTCCAGCCGGTCCCGCAACTCTGCTGAACTGAAGGGCCCTTCCTGCGGGCCGGCGATGAGCTGCCGCAGCCGGTCCGCCACCCCTGGCCCGCTATGGAGGATGGGATAGAGGTGGCGCTGGGTCCCACCGGTGCCCCGCTGCCAGGCCCGCACCAGGGCCCGGACCCGGGCCGAGGCGCGGTTGTACAGCTCCTGGGCCGCACCGGTCTTCTCGGCCACCACCCCGCTGCTGCCCAGGGCAAAGAGATACCCCTCCGGCACGGGGATATGGCGCTCGAAGCGGGCCGGACAGTAGGCGAACTGCCCGATATGGCCGGCCCTGGAGCAGAGGATGGCGGTGTGATCCTCGCTGCCGCCAAAGGTGCCCACCCCCCGGTCTCCCTCCAACTCGCCGAAGCTCTGGCCGTTCTCGACCGTGCCAAGAAACGCGGCCAGCTCCAGCGGGTCGCTGATCTGCCGCCGATACTGCGGCTGGACATCCAATTGATTGAAGGCGGCCAGGGCCAGGTAGGTGCCGACCATCAGGGCGCTGGAGCTGCTCATGCCCGCGGCCGGGGGCAGGTCGCTGCAAAAGGCCAGGTCCATACCTCGCCGGCAGGCGGGGAAGTTGCGGGCCAGGCGGCGGGCCACGGTGATGGGGTAGTTGGACCAGTGGCCGTGGCTGGCCACCAGCTCGGGGTCCAGGGCAAAAGACACTGGCTCGCCCTGCTCGGCCCAAATCCTCACCTGGGTGTCGGAACGCGGGGTTGCCACCATGCAGAAACCCTGCTCCAGGGCCGCCACCAGGCTGCGGCCGCCCGCGTAATCGGTGTGTTTGCCCAGCACCTCGACGCGGCCGGGCACGGCGAAGGCCGCCACCCTGGTCTGCGGCCCCACCCCGCCCTCGGCCAGGCGGCGGGCCGCCCGCCCGAACAATTCGGCCTTGGTCCGGGCCGCCGCCGGGCGCAGCCCCGGCTCCCGCACCAGCGCCTCGGCCTGGTCGCCGTCCAGCAGCTCTCCCAGCCCGATCACAGCCGCACCGCCCGGCCGGCCAGCCTTACCGCCACCGGCCCCACGTCGGCGCGGTCGGACAAGTCCAGCACCGCCTCGTCGAAATACAGGACCCGGAACCGCTGGCCAAGCACCCCTGCCGCGTGCTGCACCGCGTCGGGCAGTTCCAGTTCGCCTCTGGGGGAGGGTTTTACCGCCCGGCAGGCGGGAAAGATGCCCGCGTCGAAACGCCAGCAGTTCATGCTTACCGCCACCGGCTCGGGCAGGGATTCCAGCAGCGCCAGGTCCGGTTTCTCGATGATGCGGTACAGGCAGCCCTCTGCGTCGGCCTCGACGAGGGCGAACCGGCTCAGCCTTTCGGGGGGGATATTGCCGCCCGCCAGCATCCCGGTGCGCGAGAAGGCCACCAGCCCCGGCCCCGGCAGATGGCGCAGGGCGCCAAGGGCGGCGGCGGGGTAATAATTGTCGGAGTTGATCACCAGAAAGGCATCGCCGGCGGCAAACCCCTCGGCCGCGGCTACCGCGTCCGCGGTGCCCAGGGGTTGTTCCTGGATGGCGAAGCCCAGTTCCAGGCGCTGGTACTGGAGTTCCTCGCCGTAATAACGGCGCAACTCCCCGTGTTCGGGGCCCACCACCAGACAGACGCGCCGGTACCCCGCGTCGGCCAGGGCGCTGAGCACGTAGTCGAGAAAGGGCCGGTCGATGGGGATGAGAGCCTTGACGCCCGTGGCCGCTACCTCGGCCTGGCGGGCGCTCAGTCCGGCCTGGGGGTCCTGCTGGCGCATACGCGTGCCCAGACCCCGGGCCAGGATCACCGCCTTATCCATCTCAGGGGCTTTTGAAGAGGATCTCGCCTTTGGCCGAGAGCAGTTTCAGCCCTGCCCCGCCGTCCCCTTCGAGGTAGAAGGAGGCGTGCGGCTCCCCCTTGGCGTCGAAGAGTTCCAGCCGCGGCCGTCCGTCCGGGCTCACCCCCAGGCCGGCGCGGAAACGCTGCTCAGCGTCCATCAGCCCCACAATCGAGGAGCCTTCCTCCAGTACCCCGACCATGGTGCGCACCGCCCCTTCCCCGTCGCCCAGTTCGATGAGCACCATGCCGTCGGGGCGCATGCGCAGCAGGCCGCGCACGTGGCCCTGGGCGTCGTTGAGCCGCACTTCGGGCAGCTCCTTGGGTCCCATGCCCACCCGCAGCCGGCACTGCCCAGCCGCGTCGAGAAAATTGAGAGTGGCCGCCCCGCCCTCTCCCAGACCCAGGCCGGCGCGCACCTGCTTCTGGATGTCGTACAGCCCCAGGCCCACGCCTCCGTCCTCGGTCAGGCCCAGGCCGGCACGGTTGCGCCCCTCGGCGTCGTAGAGTTCCAGCATCGGCGAGCCGTCCGGGCTGAGGGCCAGCCGCACTCGGGGCCGGTCGTGTTGGTCGCGCAGTTCAAGGAAAGCGGCCGCCTCGGCGATGCCCACCGTCGCCACCGCTCGGCCATATTCGTCCATGAACTCCAAAAGCGCCTCGTCCCGGGCCCCGGCCACCCGCAGGGCAGCGCGGGTTTTGCCCTGGCGCCCCTGCAGTACAAAGCGGCTGGCCTTGAGGGCGCCGGGCCGCCAGCGCCCATACGCCGCGTACCCCGCCAGCGCCAGGGCCGCCAGGGCCGCCACCAGCAGCAACTGGGAGCGCTGCTCCAGCCGCCGTTGCTGCTCCACCATGTCCATGAACACCGCGTTGGTGCGGTCGGCGCTGGCCCGGGCGGCCTGCAGAGCCGGGTCCACCGCCGGCTCGGCCTGGGCCCCGGCCCGAACCGCCAGCAAGGCGGCCAGGGCCACCCACCAGCCGCTCCTTCGGGATCTGCGCGCGCTCTCCATAAGGCATCCTGTTGTCACCAATGATACTGCGGTGGTGCAGGGGCTGCAAGTTAGGCAGAGGCGCCCGAATAGCGTTTGACCCCGCAGCGCCAGAACCACCGCGACCCCCCCAACAGCCCCAATGCCAGGCCGAACGCCAAGCCCAGCATCTCCCGGCTGAGCCGGCCCACCACCGCCTCGGCCGGCACGGTCACGGCAAAGGCCACCGGCACCAGCGCGGTCAGCCCCACCTGGAGCCAGCGGGGGTACATACCTACCGGCCAACGACCTGCCTCGTACACCCCCTGGAAGATAATCAGGATGTTCTCCACCCGCACAAACCAGAAGGAGAGGGTGGCTAGGATCAGCCAGAAGCTGTAGACGATGGCCGCTCCGGCCAGCAGGGTCAGGCCGAAACCCAGGGCCTGGGACGCGCCGAGGGCCATCCCCAGTTGCAGGAGTGCCGCCGCCAATACCGTCAGCCCCAAGCCCACGTCCACCAGCTTCCACACCCGCACCTCGCCCATGCTCACCAGCACCTGGGCGTCGGCCGGCTTGGTCAGGGTGAAGTCGAGGGTGCCCCGACGCACGTCCTCCATGAAACGCTCCATGCTGGGCTGGATCAGGGCCCCGATCAACCCGCCCATCAATTGATACACCCCCAAGAGGGCCACCAGTTCGGCCGGCTGCCAGCCCCCCAGTGCCGGGGTGTGGGCAAAGACCACGGCGATTCCGGCCAGGCCGATGCCCAGGCTCATCAGGGATTGCAGGCACTGAATGTAGAAGTTGGCGCGGTACGCCAATTCGTTGAGCACCCCCAAGCGCACGAAGACCCAGAAGAGCCGCAGATAGTTCATGCGCCCACCGCCCCGTACTGCCTCAGGCCCCGCCGCCAGACCAGGGCCATCAGCCCCAGGCTGGCCCCTACCCACAGGCCCTGGACCGCCAAGCCCTGCGCCGTCTGTTCGGGGTTCAGCCGGCCCATGGCCAACTCCACCGGAAAAGCCAGCATCCAACGGAAGGGCAGGAGCGCCGCCAGGGTCTGCACCCAGCCGGGCATCAGTTCGAGGGGGGCCATGCGCCCGGAGAGGAAGAGCAGGGCCGCGAAGTAGAACTGGTTGAGCGCCCCCACCCGGGTGGTCCAGAAGGCGCTTAGGGCCAGGCACCACTCGACCAGAAAGCGCAGGGCAAAGGCCAGCAGCAGGGCCGGGACCAGGGCGGCCAGGGACCAGGGGTGGAGGTTGAAGCGCGGCTCAAAAAGCCAGGCCAGCAGCAGGGCGGCCGGCAGGGTTATCACCGAGGTCAGGACCTTGTAGGCGATGTTGACGGTGATGTCGGTGTGGATGGGGTGCAGGGGCTGGAGCAGCAGGGGGGAGAAGGAGCCGCTACGCACCCGGTACTCGAACTCGAACATGATCCAGGTGAAAGTGAGGTGGTTGATTACCATCAGGGCGATGTAGTAGGCGGCCAGATCCCCGCTGGCGAATCCCCCCACCTGGCCCCCCTGGGCTTTGGCTACGGTTAGCCAGACCACCAGGTACACCACCGGCTGCACCACCAGGCCGATGAGCCAGATGACCAGGGCGGCCCGGTACTGCAACTGCACCGCCGCCTCGGTGCGAAAGAGGGTGGCGTAGATGTCGGCCAGGCCCTTCACGCCGCATCCTGGGAGAAGACCTGCTCGATGACGTCCTCGATCTGGGGGTCCTCCACGGTCAGATCCACCACCGGCACCTCACTGAGGAGCCGGGCCGTTACCCGCGCCGTGTCCGCCTTTGGCACCCGCAGGGTCACCCGCGCCCCCTCGCGCCCCACCACCTCCCCGTACGCGGTCAGGTCCTGCTCCTCCCGATCCAGGTCCACCACGATGGTCTTGTGGGGGGAGAAGCGCTGCACCAGGTCGGCCAATTCGCCGTTGAAGAGCAACTGCCCGTGGTGGATGATCACCACCCGCCGGCACAGGGCCTCCACGTCAGCCATGTAGTGACTGGTTAGCAGCACGGTGGCGTGGTAGCGACGGTTGTACTCGGCGATGAAGGCGCGGATGCGCCGCTGCATGGTCACGTCCAGGCCGATGGTGGGCTCGTCGAGAAAGAGGATGCCAGGCCGGTGCAGTAGGGCAGCGGCCACCTCGCATTTCATGCGCTCGCCCAGGGAGAGGTTGCGCACCGGCTTCTGCAACAGTTCGCCCAGGTCCAGCAGGCTCACCAGCTCGTCCAAGGTGTCGCGGAACTCCTGCCGGCCCAGGCGGTAGATGGCCCGGTTGCGCTCAAAGGAGTCCACCACCGGGATGTCCCAGACCAGTTGGTTGCGGTTGCCCATCACTAGGGTGATCTGGCGCAAAAAGACCCGCTGCCTAGCAAAGGGCTCAAAGCCTAGCACCCGTACCTGGCCGCCGGTGGGGTGCAAAAGCCCGGAGAGCATCTTGAGGGTGGTGGTCTTGCCTGCCCCGTTGGGCCCGAGGAAGCCGATGACCTCGCCGGGGGCCACGGCAAAGTCGATACTCTTGACCGCCTCCACGGTGCGAACCTGCCGGCGCACCAGGCTCTTCAGGGCCGCCTTCACCCCGCCCTCGCGCACCGGCACCTCGTAGGTTTTGTGCAGTTGCTGGACCTCGACGGCGGCGTTCATGCCACCTCCACCCGCATCGCGCGTTGGGCCGGGTCAAAGGCCAGCAGGACACTATCGCCTTCGGCCAAAAAGGTGTTGCTGGCAAAGGCGGCGCGGCTCGATACCCGCTCCAGAGGCGCCCCGTCCACCTGCACCTGGCGCACTTCCATCCCGCTCAGCCTCAGGGTGAGCTCGGCCACCCGCACCGGCAGGTCGAGCCTGATGGTTCCGCCCTCGGTGGTCAGCTGGGCCATCTCCCGGGCGCAGGCATAGTTGGCGATCTCGCTGCACTTGCGCCAGCGGGTGCGCTCGCCCCTGGGGTCCCGCTCCCTGAGCCGGCGCACCACGGTCTTGAACGCCTCAAAGCCCTGGCGATCCCCGCTGTGCATCCCGTAAAAGCCCTGCCAGTGGCTGCAGAGGATGGCCGGCTCGCCGGCGTCGATGAGCTGGGCTAGGCGCCCGCCCCGCAGGTCAGCGCTGAGGTACTTGTCGGCGTTCACCTCCCCGTAACCGGTCCAATTCCCGGTCCAGTCCCCGGTGCCGGCGATGATCTCCCCCACGGCCTGGCCCCGCTCCCGGTCGATGTACCACACGGGGGTATCGACGGGTTTATCGGTCCAGATCCGTTGGAATACATAGGGGTGGGGATCACCTGTTACCTGGCGCAGGGCCTGGCCGGCCACCTTGATGTAGAAGTCGAGGGTCCGGCCGCCAAAGCCCCCCGGCGAGGTGACCCCCTGGGGTCGCAATCCCACATTCTCCAGAATCTGGCAGGACAGGGCGATGTAACGCGTCACCAACTCCTCCTGGTCCAGGGGCAAGGCCTCCCAGTCGTACTGCTCCCAGATCCGCGAGGGCAGGGGCTGGAGGGTGTCCATGTCCAGCACAAAGGTGTGGGAGAGCATCTCCGGGGTGATGTCGAAGGCCGGAGTGATCAGCTCCCGGCACATCCGCAGCCAGCTCTCCTGCTGGGCTTTGCTGAGCAGGGGCAACCCGTGGTCCACGCGGCCCAGGGCGGCCGGGCAGGGCACCACGCTGAATTTCCCCTTCACCCCTTCGGCCAGGCACCACTCGGCGAATTCGCGGGTGAAGGATTCGGGGTGCGCCATGGGCACATCCTCCCAGCGGCGCTGCTGCCCGTCGGCCAGGTTGCGGTCGCGCATGAAGAAGTAGTTGAGATTGACCAGCACCGTCGAGTCGTCGAAGATGATCGAGAGTGGCACCCGGTCGAGGGCATGGCGGACGATTTCTACCTGCATCGGCATGGTTTCAATCCTCCAAGCTGAAAACCCTAAAACTCCGAACACCCACCACCCGCTCTGGTGCCCCGGACGGCACGGCTTCCACCGGCACCATCACCTCCAACCCCGGAAAATCCGCTCTGGGCAATCTCAATCGGCCATCACCCTTGGGAATGGGCCGCAGTCGCACCTGGCGCCTGGCCTGCCAGAAACGGCAGAACTGGTCGACGCTCCACACCAGGATGCCCTCTTTCCTGGCCTCTTCCATCACCGGCTCCCAAAGCGGGGCGCTATAGGTGGCAAAGGAGACCGGATGCGCGTTGGCGCAGAGCAGGCTGTGCGCCCCGGCCGCGTTCTGGCGCAGGAGTCCCATCACCAACTCGATCCCCTGCTCCGGGGTGAGGTTCAGCGAGAAGGGGAAACCCTGTCCCCCCAGGGTGGTCTCGTCCGAGAACTGGGTGGGCAGTTGCAGCACTGGCAGCACCTGGCCGTTCAGGTCAGAAAAGTGCAGGGGCAGACCGGCCCCGGCCATGTAGTGCCGGCCCTGGGGCAGGAGTGAAAAACAGTTGTTGTCGCAGACAAAGCCCTGGGCCGCCTCCAGCCGCGCCCCCTGCACGTAGCCCCACCAAGCGATGGCGTGGTTGCGCACCGACAGGCCCGGCCCCCGCCCGTACCTGTCGCGGAACTCCCGCACGTGCGCCGCCAGTCGCTCCTCCCACCGGGCCCCGGTGGGCGGCGGCAGGTCGGGGTGGATGGAGAAATCAAAACCCTGGCCCAGCAACTCCTCCATCCAGGCCCGGTCCACCACACTCTTCTGCACCAGGTAGAAGGTGAGACGCGCCTCGTGGCGCCGGCAGGACTCGATCAGGCACTCGAACTGCTCGCGCGTGGACCAGTCGTCATCCGAACTGAACAACATCATGGTCCGCGCCCCGGCCGGGAAGTACCACAACCAGGGCAGCACCGAATCAGCCGGCCACACCTGGTGGACCAGCTCGCGCAGGAGATGGCAGTGCAGGTCCGCCACCGGCTGCCCCTGATCCACCGCGTCCTGCCAGCCCTCGAAGAGGTCGGAGGGCCGCATCCGCGCAAAGCCCGAGGAACGGCCCCCCGCCAGCAGCGGGTCTCCCTGGCGCAGGAGATAGATGCTGGCCCCCAGGTCCCAGGCCAGCACCGCGATCTTCCCCCTGCCGTGCTCACGCAGGAGCAGGGCCGGGAACCCTGCCGGCTTCCCCTCGCGGTCCAGGAGACGGCCCAGCACCTGGCCCTCTCCTTCATAAAATTGCGCCCAGCCCCGCACCGGCAGCCCGGCCTCTGGGAAACCCGCCAACTCCAACTGAACGCGCGGATGCCGCAGCCCCTTCATTAGGGGTTTGAGCCCCAGCCTGGCGGCAAAAGCCTCGCCGGGGGCCAGGCAGATCAGGCCGCCGCCGGCCTCGGCGTGGGCCAGCAACAACTCGACAACGCGCGGCGAAGGGTCGGCCGGGCCGACGATCATCAGTGAGCGGCCCTGCAAGAGCTGCTCGTCGCAGCTTTCCAGCGGCGCCGGCTCCACGTCGTTGATCCCTTCGAGGGCGAGCAGCTCGGCCAGGATCTCGGGGGCGCCAAAGAACCGGTCGGCGCGGTCGGCCAACACCAGGATGCTGGCCGGGGGGGTGTCACTCATGCGCTGGCCTCAGAAAGGCGGGATCTGCACGGGTTTGCCGGTGTGAATGGATTCCAGGGCGCAGATGGCCGGGGCGATGGAGCGGGCCGCCTCCCGGGCGCAGATGGCGGCGGGCCGGTCCTGGGTGATGGCCTCCAGCAGATCCCCGACCATGTGGACCTCGGAGGAGCCGTGGCCGGCCGCTGCGTGGCCGGGCCGGGTGGCATAGGGCACTGCCAGTTTCTCCAGGCGGTCCATGTAGGGAATCTTGTGGGTGTAGAAAAGCCCTGCAGCCTCGGAGCGGGAGGTCTCGAAGGTGCCCTGGTCCCCGAAGAGGTTGAAGTACAGGCAATAGGGCCGGATCATGGCGTAGCTGCAATCGACTTTGGTGACCATGCCCGAGGCGGCCTTGAGCAGGGCCACAGCGTGGGCCGGTTCCGGGTGCGGCTCCACGTAGGGAGTGTTGCCGCAGGCGTACACCTCCACCCAGTTGCGCTCCCCGCTGAGCCAGCGCAGGGTATCGAAGGCGTGTGGCCCGCCGCCCAGGAAGGTGGTTTGCGGCTGGCGCGGGTCGAAGCGCCAGTGCGGAGCGCCGTCCTTAGCCTCGGTCTGCCTCCAGCCCTCCAGGCGCAGGTTGTGCAGGTACCCCGCCTCGCTGTAGAAGAGCCGGCCCCAGTACCCGTCCTCGGCCATCTTTTTCGCCGCCTCGAGGTACGGAAACCAGCGCACCTCATTGCCCATCGCGTACTTGAGCCCGGTGCGCTCCTCCAACTCCACCAGGCGGCGCAATTCTGCGATGGTATAGGCGGCCGGGATCTCGCTGAGCACGTGTTTGCCGGCCTCCAGGGCCTGGATGGCCTGCCCCCCGTGCAGGTGGTCCGGGGTGCCGATCACCACCAGGTCGATACCCTTGTCCTCCAGCATCGCCTCGTAGGTGGGATAGGTCTTGGCGATGTTGTGCTGCTGGGCGGCCCGCTCGGCGCGTTCGGGGCGGAGATCGCAGATCCCGGCCAGGTGCAACTGCTCGGGAAAGGCCGCCCGGCAGCCCACCATGAAGAGGGCGCGCCGGGCCCCCAGGATGCCCACCCGCAGCGGCATGGCTAAATCCGCACCTTGACCACCACCTTACGCACCGGCTCCGACTTGCCCGCCGCCATACCCGGCATGTGGGCGTCGTCGGGGCCCAGGATCATGAAGGTGCCGGCCCGCATGGTCAGGAACTCCCCCTCGCCTTCGGCCTTGAGGAAATCCTTCTCCTCGTCGTAGGGCTGGGGCCGCAACTGGCTGAGCGGACAGAAGCCCATGTGCTCGGTGCCCTGGGCCACGTACTGCACGTCGATGTACTTGCGGTGCGCCTCCCAGAACCCCTGCTCCTTGGGCTTGGTGTCGTACTGCTGCACCATGGCGTAGAGATCGTCCCCGTCGAGGGCATAGCGGCCTGGCTCCACCTTGGTGGCGTCGGTGTTCTGCAGGTAACGCAGCGCCGCGGCGATGCCCTCGCCCAGATGGTAGTAGTAATGCGCGTTCTTCAGCTGATCGATGACCATGACCTTCTCCTCTGATTTGAGCGGTCGGGAACCTGATTGACCTTTTTGCCGATCCGGCGGTATACTTTCTTTATGACCGAACCGCAATTGGATCTGGTGGAGGCGCGGGTGCTGGGTGCCCTCATCGAAAAGGAGTTCAGCACCCCCGAGTACTATCCTCTAACCCTCAACTCCCTGACCACGGCCTGCAACCAGAAGAACAACCGCGACCCGGTGGTGGAGTTCGACGAGAAGACCGTGGTCCGCGCCCTCGACAACCTGCGCCTCAAACAATTGGCCCGGATGGTCAGCGGGGCCGAGCAGCGGGTGCCCAAGTACTACCACCGCGCCGGAGAGACCCTGGCCCTGGAACGGCCGGCCCTGGCCCTGGTCTGCGAACTGCTCCTGCGCGGCCCACAGACCGTGGGCGAGTTGCGCGGCCATTGCAGCCGGCTCTGGGAGTTTGCCACCCTCGAAGAGGTCGAAGCCGCGCTGCAAGCCCTGATGGAACGCCCGGCCGGCGCCCTGGTGGTCCGCCTGCCCCGCCAGTCGGGCCGCAAGGAATCGCGCTACGCCCACCTGCTCTGCGGCGAACCCCAGCTGCCGGTGGAGGAACGAGCCCCCCGCCTCGAACCGGCGGCCCTGGAGGTGCGGGCCGAAAACGAACGCCTCGCTGCGCTCGAAACCCAGGTGCAGCAACTGGGCCAGCAACTCGAGGACCTGCGCGCCGAGTTCGCCCGGTTCCGCCAGCAGTTCGAGTAGGCTTCACCTGATCCGCACCAGGCGTGCGCCCAGGTCGTGGCCGCACGTCCCCGGATCGCTGGCCGCGCGGTCGGCCGAGCGCAGGTGGCTGGCGTCGTTGCCAAAGCCGCCTCCCCGCATAACCCGCCGGCCCACGACGCGGCTGCCAGCTGCCGGTGCCTTGCTGGCAGCATAGAACTCGAACCAGTCCTGGCGCCACTCCCAGACGTTGCCGTGCATATCGTACAGGCCCCAAGGATTGGAGAACATGGTACCCACCGGCTGGGCGTGGATGGAGCCGGCATGCCAGGTATTCTCGTAAAACCAGGCGTACGCAGTCAGCTGACTCTCCGCATTGCTATAGGACCACCGGGTCGTGGTGCCCGCCCGGCAGGCGTACTCCCACTCGGCCTCGGTGCGCAGGCGGTAGAGGGAGTCCCCTGCCGCTTCGTTCAGCCGGTGGATGAACTGATGCACGTCGAGCCAGGAGATGTTCACCGCCGGGCACTCGGGCTGGTCCAGGACGTAGACCCCGTCAGCCCAGGGCCGGGTAACCATCACTGCCTCCCACTGCGCCTGGGTTACCTCGAACCGTCCCAGATAAAAACCCCGGCCGATCTCCTTCTCGTGCTGGGGCGCCTCGTCGCTGCTGCGCCCCTTCTCGCCGGGCGCCGCCCCCATCAGAAAGAAGCCTGGCTCGACCCACACGAACTCCATCGTTACCCCGCCCGGCAGCGCCGCGCTCAGTTCGCGCTCGACCACTGCACCCGGTTCGCCGGGTTCGGTGGACTCGGCGATCACCCGCGGCCGGTAATCGGCCCCAAAGGCATGGGGCAGGTCGGCGCCAGCATCCCAGACGATGTGTTTGCCCGTGCCGGCCCGGATACCCCGGCCCACATCCCCGCTCAGGCTGCGCACCGGCACCTGCCAGGTGCGCCCGCGGTCGGCGGAAACCTGCACCGAGATCACCATCGGCCCACTGCCTGCGTACTGCACATCGCAGGTGATGTCCACCAGTTTGGTGCCGGGCCGCTGTTTGGCCAGCACGTTGGTCACCACCGGTCCATAACTGGCGGCAGCGGCAGCGGTCCACAGCCAGAACCCCGCCAGTAACGCTGCGCCTCCAACCATACCTGACTCTTTCAGCGGAACCCCAGCTCAAGGGGCGGCCCGATCGCCGATCCGATCTGGACATGAACCGGCCGGGCATCCAGCTCGAAGGGCGGCCCCTGGGCCATGCCGGCCCCGGCCCAGCCCATACGAACCCCCAGCAGTCCCACAACCAGCAATCCCAGGCTCAGCCACCAGCGCTTTCCAGCTGGGAGCGAAACGCGCCGCATCCCTGGTCAGGACTTGAACGAGCGATCGAAGAGCCCGGCGATGGCCCGCCGGCCCTTCTCCTCCAGCAGGCGCGTCCCGGTGCCGGTGAAGTGGGGGTGCCGGATCACTGGCGCCTCGATGGGGACCCAGCGCTCTTCCTGCCAGTGGAACCACCCCTCTTTGCCCTGGTCAAAGACAAAGAGAGGTTTGTTGCACAGCTTGGCGAACTCGGCGCCCCAGCCCGTGCCGCCTTTGACCGTGCCGTCCTCCTGGATCTTGCCCACCACGTAGACCTCCTGGCCCTCGTTGATCTGGTACCAGATGCTTTGTAAGATTTTGCGGAAGGTGGGGGTTTCGGTGTAGGTGCGGTGCAGAAGGCGGGAGATGTACCCGAGGCTGACGTCGCCTTTCTGCAACTCCTCATGGTTGAGTACCCGAATACCGCGATGGCGGGCGATCTGGTGGCCTTCGAAGGTGAAATTCACCTCATCGATGCCCAGCCTTTCGGCGTTGGCGCCAAATTCGCTCTCGGCCCCGTTGGCCCCACCGCTGAAGAGGATACAATCCCTGGGATCTAAGGTCATGACCTACTCCTTTCTCAGAGGATTCAGAATATAAACCCTTGATCGCGTCCGGAGAAGACGGTACTTTTTCTCCGGCAACCCGACAAAAAGGAGTGTCTCGTGGCCGATCAGCCCCTGTTGCTCAGCGACGCCCAGGTGCAGCATTTCCTGCAGCACGGATACCTGACCCTCAGGACCCAGCTCCCCCCCGAGTTCCACCAGGAGGTCTACCGCCGCACCGAGGAGGTCTTCGCCAAGGAAGGCAACCCCGGCAACAACGTGCTGCCCCGCATCCCCGAACTGTACCAGGTCTTTGCCGACCCCGTGCTCAGCGGGGGGCTGGCCAGCCTGCTGGGCCCCTCCTACCTCATGCACTCCCACCGCCACTGCCACATCAACCCGGCCCAGGGCAAGGGGGGCGGCTGGCACAAAGACAGCTACTGGGGCTTCCACAAGGTGCGCTCCCACCGCACCCGCTGGGTGATGATCTTCTACTATCCCCAGGACACCGTGCTGGAGAACGGCCCCACCGCGGTGATGCCTGGCACCCAGTGTTACGAGCAACGGGCCGCCAGCGAAGCCGACGAGACCCACCTTTCCGTCTGCGGCGAGGCCGGCACCGCCACCCTGGTCCACTTCGACCTTTGGCACCGGGCCACGCCCAACCAGACGGATCACAACCGCTACATGATGAAGTTCCAGTTTACCCGCATGGAGGAGCCCGCCGGCCCCTGCTGGAACCACCGGCAAGGGGACTGGCAGGACGGGCCCGTGGCCACCCAACTGTGGCAGTGGCACCTGGGCCGCCAGGCTGCCGCGCCCGCCGCCGATCCAGACGACCCGGCCCTGGCCGAAGCCCTGCGCCACGCCTCCGAGCCGGTGCGCCTCAAGGCGGCCTATGCCCTGGGCGCCGCTGGCGGCCCCGGGGTGCCTGTCCTGGCCCAGGCCCTGGGCAGCCAGGCCAAGGAGGTCCAGATCGACGCCGCCTATGGCCTGGCCCTGGCCGGCCGGGCCGCGGTGCCGAGTTTGATCGAGGCCCTCGCCCACACGGACGAACAGGCCCGGGGCTGCGCTGCCTATGCCCTGGGCGATATGGGCAGCCAGGCCGGCGAGGCCGTGGGGCAACTGGCCCGCCTGGGCGCTGATCCCTCGCCCTTTGTGCGCCGCCACGCAGCCGAGGCCCTGGGCACCATAGCCGGCCAGCCCGAAATCGCGGTGCCGGCCCTGGCCAGGCTGCTGGCCGATGAGGACGCCCAGACCCGTTTCAACGCCGCCTATGCCCTGGCCCATTTCAGCGCCCGGGCCGATGCGGCGGTGCCGGCCCTGGCCAGGGCCCTACAGGACAACAACCGCTACGTGCGCAACCACAGCGCCGAGGCCCTGCGCCACATCGGCACACCCGGGGCGCAGCAGGCCCTGATGGATTTTCTGCTGGTCTCGCGCTGGTGCCCCATCACCACCAAGGAGAGCACCTTCTGAAACCCGCCCCCATTCTTCTGGAGACGCACCGATGCTGAGCACGGAGCAGGTCGCCTTTTTCCACGCGCAGGGCTTCGTCCACATCCCCCAGGTCTTTTCCCCGGCCGAGATCGACGCCCTGGACCGCGACCTGGAGCGCCTGGTGGCGGACTGGGCCTCCACCAACCAGGGCTGGGTGGGCCCCTGGCGCAAGGTCTACATGGACGAGCAGACCGATAAGAAGTCGCAACTGACCGCCATGCACGACCTCCACTTCTACTCCCAGGCCTGGTCCCAGGCCGTGACCCATCCCCGGCTCACCGAGGCGATGAGCGATCTCTTGGGCCCCGATGTGGAGCTGCACCACTCCACCATGCACATTAAGCCGCCCGAGACCGGCCACCCCTTCCCCATGCACCAGGATTGGGCCTTCTACCAGCACCAGGACGGCCGGTACGTGGACGTGCTGGTCCACCTCGACGACACCTGCCACGACAACGGCGAGATCCGCTTCCTGGCCGGCTCCCACCAGCAGGGAGCCCTGGAGCACATCACCCAGACCGCCGAAGGCCCCTGCACCCCGCATCTGCCCACCGACCAGTACCTGCTGGCCGACACCGTGGCGGTGCCAGCCAAACGTGGCGACGTGGTCTGTTTCTGCATCCACACCATCCACGGCTCCCACATCAACACCACCCATGAGACCCGCCGCCTGGTGCGCATCGGCTACCGCCACCCGGCCAACATCCAGACCGCCGGCCAGAGCTGCGGCCGGCCCGGGCTGATGGTGAAGGGCTATCGCCAGCACCGCGAGGGGCAGAACGCCTACAGCACCGCCGGACCGGCCTGATCCGGGCAACCGACCCCTGAGGCAGGCGGCGGCGAGTACCCCCTGGGGGTCACTTGCCGCCGCCTGCTTTTTTCCAGCGCTGCCAGCATCCCGTCCACTAGACGCCCACCCGACTCGGCGGTGAAGGGGAAATGTCCGGTGAACTTGGGCGACTCGGCCGCCGCATAGGTGCACCGCTCCACGTCGTGGGCATCGGGCATGTAGCTGAGGCTGTCGTTGGCATAGACCTCAGCCATCAGGTCCGCGTGGGGCCAGCGCCGGCGCAGATCCAGCGAGAAACTAGAAAACAGCTCTGACCCGTGCGCAGCCACGTACAGGTCGCCAAAGCGCAAGGCCTGCACCTCGGTCGCCAAAGTCTCCGGCCGGGTGTCCAAGTCGGGCAGCACCTCCTCGGTCCACTCCACGGCAAAGCGGACCAGGGCCCGGACCGCCAGGCCCATGTCCCCGCCGTAGCGCAGGGGAAAGCGGTCGGGCTGGCCCACCATCACCGGGCCCAGGGTGTCGCGCCAGCCGGCGGTGTCCCCGGTCCGCAGCCGGCAGCGGCGAGCAGCAGCAAGGCCGCGACGCCGATCACCGCCCCGCCTCGATCCAGCACAGTTGGTACTCCAGCCGCTCGTCCTGGTAGTGAGGCCGGTGCAGGGAGCCGGCGATGCGGAAGCCCCAGGAGGCGATGACCTCCTCATGGGAGGGTTGGGTGCGGGTCCGGGCTATCTCCTCGCTTTGGGTGCCCAGGAAAAGCCGGCCGCCAGGGGCCACAGCCAGGTCCAGGAGCCGGCGCACCAATTCGGGCTGCCGGCGGGGCGGCACGTACTCCAGGCCGGTGCGCACATAGTCGAAGTGCCGAGGCAGCACCCAGTCGATGGCATTGCCCACCCAGATGCGTTCGGCCCACTGGGGCAGGCGGCGTCGGGCCAGGGCCGCCAGTTCCGGGGCGATGTCCAGCCCGTACGGCTCGATCTGCACCCCGCGCTCCCCGGCCCACAACTGCACGCACTCCATCAGGTGGCCGCTGGCGCAGCCTACATCGAGGAAATCCCCGTCCCGGTCCATGGCCTCGGCCACCAGGGAACGGGCATGGCGCCAGTGCTTTTCGTCCCCGCTGTGGCCCGACTGGCTACGCGGGTTGTCCCCGGCCAGGTACGCCGGGGTGATCACCGCCATACCCCGCTGGTACCAGCCGGCCTCGTCGATCCTGCCGGCCTCGAGGTCGTCGTTGGCCTCCTTGATCAGCTTGTAGGCGCGGTTCTTGGCCATTTCGATGGATTCGCTGGACATGCGCCCTTCTCCGGCGTAATATTTTCTGCCCCATTGTAAAACCCCCATCGAACACGCGCAAATAACGAGGACCAACATGGCCCAACTCCAACCCGTACTGATCGCCGGCCAGTGGCGCCCCTCCCGCAGCGCCGGCAGTTTTTCGCCCCTCAATCCCTCCACCCGCCAGCCCACCGGCGAGGTCTTCCCGGTCAGCAGCCTCGAAGAAGTGGAAGAGGTGATCGCGGTTGCCGCCCAGGCCTCCGAAGCCCTCCTGGCCGTACCGGCCGAGGCGCGGGCCCGTTTCCTCGAGCGCTTTGCCGAGCGCATCGAGGCCCGCCGCGCCGAGATCGTTGCCCTGGCCCACGCCGAAAGCGGCCTGCCGGTCAAGCCGCGCCTCGACGAGGTGGAATTGCCCCGCACCACCGGCCAGCTGCGCCAGGCCGCCCAGGCGGCCCGCCAGTCCTCGTGGACCCTGCCCACCATCGACACCAAGGCTGGCATCCGTTCCTGCTTCGCCCCTCTCGAAGGCGGGGTGGTGGTTTTTGGCCCCAACAACTTCCCCCTGGCCTTCAACAGTGTCTCTGGCGGGGATTTCGCCGCGGCCATCGCCGCCGGCAACCCGGTGATCGCCAAGGCCAACTCCTCCCATCCGGGCACCACCCGCCTTTTGGCCGAGGAGGCGCTAGCTGCACTCAAAGAGACTGGCCTGCCCCCGGCCACCGTGCAACTGATCTACCGCACCGACCACCAGGTGGGCCAACGCCTGGTCTCCCATCCCCTCGTCGGGGCCACCGGGTACACCGGCTCGCGCCATGCCGGATTGGTGCTCAAGGAAGCGGCAGACCGGGCGGGCAAGCCCATCTACCTGGAGCTGAGCAGCATCAACCCGGTGCTCCTCCTGCCGGGGGCCCTGCGCGAGCGGGGCGCCGAGATCGCCGGGGAGTTCGCCACATCCTGCCTCGTGGGGGCCGGGCAGTTCTGCACCAATCCCGGCATCGTCTTGCTCCTGGCCGGGACCGAGACCGAGCAGTTCATCACCGCGGTGGTCGAGAAATTCCGCGCTGCCCCCGTGGGCACCCTGTTGGGCGAGGGGGTGGAGCGCAGTCTGGCCCAGAGCGTGGCCGCCCTGCAAAAGGCCGGCGCCGAACTCCTGGTGGGCGGCCAGGCCGGCGGCGGCGCCGGCTGCTCCTTCAACAACACCCTGCTGCGGGTGAGCGGCGCCCGTTTCCTGGCCGCCTCCGAAGCCCTCCAGCAGGAGGCTTTCGGCAATGCCAGCCTGCTGGTGATCGCCCAGGACGAGGCCCAGGCCGAGGCCATCTGCCGCGCCTTCGAGGGCAACCTGACCGGCGCCCTCTACACCGACCGGGCCGGCGGGGACGAGGCCCTGTACCAGCGCCTCGCCCCCATCCTGCGCCGCAAGGTGGGCCGCCTGCTCGAAGACAAGATGCCCACCGGGGTGGCCGTCTCCCCGGCCATGAACCACGGCGGTCCGTACCCGGCCACCGGGCATCCGGGTTTCACCGCGGTGGGTATCCCCTCCTCGCTGCGGCGCTTCGCCATGCTCCAGTCCTTCGACAACGTGCGCCCCCACCATCTGCCCCCGGAATTGCGCGACAAAAATCCCACCGGCCAGTTGTGGCGCCTCATCGACGGGGCCTGGACCCAGGGCGACATGCCGGCCAAATCGTGAACGCCTCCCTGAGGGCCGCCCTGGCCGGGGTGCGGCACCACACCGGGGTAGTCCTTCCCGTGTACCTCACCGGGGCCGACACAGCCCTGGGCTCCGCCCTGCTCGAAGACACGGTGCAGGCCCTGCTCCTGCTGGTGGAGCGGCCCGTGGCCATCTGCCTGAGCGTGGACGGGGAACAGAACGGCAAAGAGGTAGCCGAGGATCTGGCCCGCCGCCACGGTGTGTCCGTGTGCTGTGCCCCGCGCAACAAGGGCAAACTCCAGGCCCTGCGCCTCGGCGTCGCCCAGTTGGGCGAACTACCGGGGCTGGAGTACTTTGCCGCGGTGGACGCCGACGGCGACCACTTTGCCAACGAGCTGCCCAATCTGGTCCGGGCCGCCCTGCACGCCGGCGGCGAGGTGCTGGTCCTGGGCCGGCGCCGCTCCCTGCACCGCCCTATGGGTTTTCCCCGGGGGGAGTTCGAGGAGCTGGCTGACCGGGTGCTGCTCGACGCCCTGGCTTTTCACGCCGCCCGCATCGGTGCCCCCCTGCACCTGGAGTACGCCACCTCCCTGGAGGAGGTCCCCGACTTCCACTCCGGGTTCAAGCTCTTCAGCCGGGGCGCGGCCCAGGCCGCCTTTCTGCAGGAACCGCAACTGTGCGGGGTAGGCGAGCACGCCTACTACCGCCACGGGGTCGAGTCCGTGCTGACGGTCGAGGCCCTGCTGTCCGGCGCCCGCCTGGTCTGCGTGAACCGCAGCACCTTCGACGAGCAGCCAATCACCATGTTCGGCAAGTTGGAGCGCTGCCAGCTGGTGGCCGACAAGATGGTGTGGCCCTGCAAGCGGCTGGGGGTGCCCGGCGAGTTCGTCGATCAGTGGTTGCGCAACCACATCCCCCGCCTACTGCTGGGCACCCTGGTCCCCCAGGGCGTGGAGGAGTTGCGGCAGGTCCGCCGGCTGGTGCTGCAGGAGTTTGGGATCGAGCCGGGCGAGGAGAAACTGGCCCGCCCGCTCTTCGTCTGAATTCTTGACGCCCAGCCAGACCCCGCCTACCTTGCTGCCCATGCCCGCCCTGGCCCTGCCCTTCCTGCGCGAGCACGGCTGGCAGGAGGCCCAAGCCCAAGGACCGCCAGATCGCCGACATGACCAATGTGCTGGTCGAGGGAGAGGTGGCCTACTACGCCACCCAGAAAAGCCTGCGGGCCTTTGACCTGAACACCAAGGATTACAAGTACCAGGTCGCCCTGGGCGATGACCAGGGCAGCCTCGACGGGGCCAAGTCCGTCTCCTCCTCCGGCGACGGCAAGATCTACGTGCTGATGAAGCAGACCACCAAGGCCTTCAACGCCGCCGACGGTACCCAACTGTGGTCCAAGACCTTCGAGCCGCCCAAGGTCAGCGGCCTGGCCCTGGCCCTGCTCAACACCCTCAGCGCCGTGGAGGCCCAGCAGCGGGCCAACCACAGCATCACCGGCAAGGCCACCTAAAAAACCTACAGCTAGGCCAGCTTCTACCAGAGCCGCGCCGCCGCTTCGGGCCAGTACAACTATGTCATGGCCAAGGAGAACGACAAACCCACGGTGGTGGGCGTCAACCTGGAAACCGGCATGGACGACCGCCGCGCCACCATGGACAAGAAGGAGGCCGACTACATCGTCGACGAGCGCTTCGGCATCCTGCTCAATGTCGAGAAGGGGCAAACCCTGCAGGTCTACGACCTGAACGACTGACCGCACGCCGCTGGCAAAAGAAGGGGTGGCCCCGGAGCACCGGGACCACCCCTTTTGGTTTGCAGACTACCCCGGCGCTCAGTCGTCCGCCACCACGTGCCAGGGCAGCATCTTGGGCACGAAGACGATCCCCCAGACCACCGCTCCGGTCAGCCAGTACCCGGCAGCCATGTGCAACATGCCAAAGTAGTAGTCGAGGAAGAATTCGGAGATCACCCGGGTCACCAGGGCCAGCACAAAGCAGATGGTGAGGGTGGCCAAAGGCCAGGTGTTCTGGTCCCAGTAGCGCTCGAAACCGCAGTGGGCGGCAATCACCCGGGTGGCGACGATCAGGGTCATGGAGCCAAAACCCCCGACAAAGGTCAGGTGCAAAGCCTGCAGCTCGTGCTCGGGGAAGAGGCCGTCCAACCACAGACCGGCCGGCACACACCAGAAGGAGAGCCATAACAGATTTAGGTGCCAGAGCCGGCGCGAGGGCACCCGCCAGATCCCCACCACCGCCCCGGGAGCAGTTCCCAGGGCCGCGTGCCCGGGGTTTCGAGGAAACGCGGCATGGCCGTCATCAGGAAGCCGGCGGCAAAGGCCCGCTCAAAGCCCTGGATCTGGAAGAGCCCATGGTAGAACCCCGCGTAGCGGTCGATCCAACCGAGGTAGTACCACAGCCAGTGGAAACCCCCACCAGACTGCACAGCCATCCCAGGAGAAAGAAGACCTGGAAGGGCTCGGCGCAGCATACCTGGAGGTAGGAAGGGCGATCAGGCATCGACCAGCCTAGCGCTGCCTCTTCCCCTGCGTCAGCAGCCGGACCATCTCCGCGATCCGGGCCTGGCGGGTCTGGGGCCTCTTGGCGCTGTTGATCCAGCGGAGGAAGTTCTTGCGGTAGAAGGTGGGCAGCGAGGCGAAAAACGCCACGGCCGCCGGCGAGGCCGCCAGCGCCCCGGCCAGGTCCTCGGCCAGGCTCTCTACCTGCGGCCCTTCCGGCCAAAGGGTGACCCGCATCGGTGTGTCGAGGGGAACCTGGGTGTCGCGCAACCAGGCGGCCCCCACCGGCAGCCGGGCCTGCCCTCCCTCGACCACCAGCAACCCCCGCACCCGGTGCCCGTCCAGTTCCCCGTCCACATAGTGCCGCTCCTGGCGGCCCCACACCTCGTCGGGGTCGAAGGGCAGCACGACGCGGTGTTTGCCGCCGCTGCGGGTGATGGCGGCGGTGAAGCGCTGCTGCCGCCGCGCCTCCGGGCCCGGGGTCCGCGCCACTGGCACCGCCGGCCCCGCCGGTGGCTTGGCTTTGGCGGCGGCCATCAGCCCTCGCTTAGAACCGCGCGTGCTGCGACTCGGCCGGGGCCTGGTACACCACCTTGAGGTGCGGGGTCTCCAGCTTTTTGTTCCCCTGCACCTTGGAGTCCAGGCAACTGTCCAGGGCCCCGTTGACGATCAGGGTGCGCTCCGCGGGGAAGGGTGCTTTGCCGGTGTAGATCATCTCGACGATCTTCTCCACCAGGCAGGCCGAGTAGGTGACATTGGGCACCGGGGTGAGGAAGAACTGGTTCGACACCGGCAACTCCTGGCCCTTGAGCTTGGCGGCAAAGCAGTAGTCCCCAACCGCCCCGTTGAGCATCAATAAGGTTGTGCGCAGCCCGTCGTTTCGCTCGATGAAATAGGCCGCCGGCTCCTTGACCAATCCGGGCAACTCCCCGTTGCCCAACAGGTCCTGGGTGCGGCCGTCCTCGATGGTCTTGCCCTGGGGGCTATCGCTGCGCGAGAGGGCCGCCTCCAAAAGCTCCTTGGACCAGCGGCCGTCCTCACCCGCTTTCCACACCTCGTCTCCCTGGATCAGCTGTACCGACTGCACCCCGGTCTCGCCGCCTTTGCGCCTTTCGATCATGCACTGCATGGCCTCCAGGGCGTGGTAGTCCATGGCGTCCGAACCGCCCACCCCCACCATCAGCGCCTCCTCAATCTGGCAGCCCAGCGGCAGCTCCAGGTCGGGCAAGCGCCAGGTCACCGGCAGGGAGGAGCCGGCCAGCAGCGGAAACTTGAGGCGGTGGGCATCGTCCACCATCTCCTTGGCCTTGGCAAAGCTGTAGGAGAGGTGCTTGTCGTTGTACACCGGCACCGCGCGGCCGTCCTGCTCAAAGACCTTCACACACTCCTTGAAGAACTCGTAGCGCGGGTACTGGATCTGGCCCTTCTCGTTTTTCGGATAGCTGCCGTGCTCGCCAATGATCAGCACCGCGTCCACCGCCAGCTTGTCGCCACCGCAGCGCAGGGCCTCGGCGATGGTGGGGTACACCGAGAAGCCGAACTCCCGCGCCCGGTCCACACTCTGGTCGCCGGCCGGTTTCTGGTCCACGTACAGGGAGACGATGGGGGTGTTGGGCCGCACCCAGTGCCCCCCGTAGGGGTAGCCCACCACGAAGCGGTCGGCAAAGTGCTGGGCGTGGGACAGGTAGGTGTAGACCGTGGCGATGACCGCGATGCGTTTTTGCTGGGTGTAGTCCATCATGTCCTCCAGAAGGTCGATTCTTTGGGCGCGGTGTACTCCACCTTCAGGTGCGGCGTCTCGATGCGTTTCTGCTCCTGGTGCAGGCTGTCCACCCCGGCCTCCACTAGGCCCGAGGTCAAGAGGGTGCGCTCCACCGGGTACGGGGACTTGCCGGTGAGGATGAGGCTCTCGATGTGGTTGACCTGCGGGGTGAAGAAGTTGGCCAGGCTGGTGCGGGCCGGCGGCATGGGCAGGTACATCTGGGTGGAGAACGGTTCGGCCTGCCCCTTGATCCGGCCGGCGAAGTTGAAGTCCTGGATCAGGCCGTTGAGCAGGACCATGGTGGATTTGAGCCCGTCGCCATGCTCGTACTGGTAGGCGATGGGGTCCTTGACCAGCTGCTTGAGTTCGTCGATGGTGGGGAAGGTGTCGTTGAAACCGGCCCGGCCCGGGGCGATGGTGTGGCTGCGGGAGAGCCCGGCCTCAAAGAGCTCGCGGGACCAGAGCCGCTCGTGGTGGGCCTTCCAGAAGTTGTCCCCCCGGTACGCCTGCAGCCACTTCACCCCGCTCTCCCCCCCTTGGCGCCGTTCCACCATGCACTGCAGGGTCTCCAGGGCGTGGAAGTCGTAGGAGTCCACCCCCCCGTACCCCACACACATCCCCTCCTCGACCTGTGCGCCCCAGGGCAGGTCCAGGGCCGGGGTGCGCCAGGTGACCGGAAGGGAGGAGCCGGCCATGAAGCCAAAGCCCAGCTCTTTGGAGAGGTCGTACATCTCTTTCGACCAAGCCCAATTCCACGACAGGTGCTTGTCGTTGAAGACCGGGGCAGAGCGGCCGCTCTGGCGGTACACTGCGCAGATCTGCTTGAAGAACTCGTAGCGCGGGTACAGGCGCTGCCCCTTGGCATTGGTCTGGTAGTTGCCGTGCTCGCCCACCAGCACCACCCCGTCCACCGCCAGCGAGGAGGTGCCCAGGGTGAGGGCATCGGCGATGGTGGGATAGATCTTCATCTGCGGAAAACGCCTTGCCCGGTCCGGGCTCAGGTCGTTCTCGGGGTTGACCTGGTCCACGTAGAGCGAGACCAGGTCCATGGGCGGGCGGTGGTGCCGGCTGTTCCAGCCATAGCCCTCCAGGAAGCGGTCGACGATGTGCTGGGCGTGGGAATACTTGTGATAGACCGTGGCGATGGCCGCCACCTTGGGTCTTTTGGCCATAGATCCGTCCTTTGGTTTAGTTCACAGCCCCAACTCGTCCGCGGCCTCGCGCATGGCGGCGATCACCTCGGCGATGATCTGGTCCAGCTCCATACCCATCATTGCCGCACCGCGCAGGACCACCTCGCGGCTCACCCCTGCGGCAAAGCCCTTGTCCTTCCACTTCTTCCTCACCGAACTGACCTCCAGGTCCCGCACGCTGCGCGAGGGCCGCACCAGGGCGCAGGCCGTCACCAGGCCGGTCAGTTCATCTATGGTGTAGAGGGTCTTCTCCAGCCGGCTCTGCGGCTCCACCTCGGTGCAGATCCCCCAGCCGTGGGAGAGCACTGCTCGCGCATATTCGGCGGGCCAGCCATTGACTTCGAGGAGTTCTTGCGTTTTTTTGCAGTGTGCCTCCGGGTAGCGCTCGTAGTCCAGATCGTGGACCAAGCCGACAACGCCCCACTTCTCCTCGTCCTCCCCCCACTTGCGGGCCAGATAGCGCATCACTGCCTCGACCGCCTTGGCGTGGTTGATCAGCGAGGGGTTGCTGTTGTGCTGGAGCAGCAGTTCCAGGGCTTGGGCGCGGGTGGGGACGTGTTGGGGCATGGGGTCCGGAGGGCTTGGGGTTTCTGGATAATAAACGAATAAACGCCGGCGGGTGACAGTTCAGCCATGGGTATAGAACCGCTGCAAACCTTCCTCGCCGACCTGGGCCCGACCGGGGTCATCGTGCTGGCCATCCTCGACTCGGCCGGCATGCCCACCCTGGGCGGGCCGGACGCCCTGCTGCTGCTGATGGCACCCAACTTCTCGATCGCCACCGGCCTGTGGCTGCTGGCCGGCACCGTGGCCGGCTCGGCCCTGGGCTGCCTGATCCTCTACTACGTGGGCCGGCGCGGCGGCGAGCCCCTGCTGGCCCGTTTCGGCGGGGCCGAGAAACGGGAGTGGGTGCGGCAGAAGATCCAGCGCTACGACTTTACCGGTATCTTCGCCGCTGCCATCGGCCCGCCGCCCTTCCCCACCAAGCTCTTTGTGCTCTCGGCCGGGGTGCTGGGCATGGAATGGAAACGCCTGCTCGTGGCGGTGATCCTGGGCCGCACCCTGCGCTACGGGGTGGCCTGGTACCTGGGCCTGCTCTACGGGGTCCGGGCCGCCGAGCTGTTGAGCCAACACTACCTGAGCATCTTCACCGGGGTGGTAGTGCTGCTGGCCCTACTGCTCCTGATCCCCCTGCTTTCAAGGCGCTGGTCCAAGCCTAGCGCTTGAGTATCCCCCCGTTCACGTCGAGGGTGGCCCCGGTGATGTAGGCCGCCATCGGCGAGGCCAAGAAGAGGGCCGCTTGGGCCACATCCTCGGGCAGGCCCAGCCGGCCCAGAGGGATCATGGCCTTCACCTTCTCGCGCTGTTCCGGGCTGAGCAGGTTCGGGTCAGCGTCGACCTGACCGGGGGCGATGGCGTTGACCGTCACCCCGTAAGGGGCCAGGTCCCGCGAGAGGGTCTTGGTCAGGGAGATCATCCCGCCCTTGGAACTGGAGTAGTGGGCCCCTCCCGAGACCCCGCCGGTCTGGGCGCTGATCGAGGCGATGTTGATGATCCGGCCGCTCTGCTGGGCCTGCAGGTGCGGCACCACCGCCCGGCTGCACAGGTACGCCTTGGTGAGGTTGGCCCCGATGATCCGCGCCCATTCCTCTGGCGTCACCTTCCACACCGGCCCGCCCAGGGAGATCAGGCCGGCGTTGTTGACCAGCGCATCCACCCGGCCCCACTGCCCCACCAGCTTCTCCACCGCCGCGTTCACCTGGGCCTCGACCGCCACGTCCGCCGCCAGGGCCAGGGCGCGGTCCGGCCCCAGGCGGGCGTTCAGGTCCGCGGCCAGTTCCTCCAGGGGGCCGGCGCTACGGGACAGGAGCCCCAGCCGGGCCCCGGCCTGGCCGAAGAGTTTGGCGATGGCACGGCCAATGCCCCGGCTGGCCCCGGTGATCAGGGCCACCTGGCCGGACAGGTCCAACAGCCGTGAGAGGCCCCCCATCACAGCCCCGCCTTCTCAAACTCGGCGAACACCTCCGCGGGCAGGGGCTCCAGCACTGCGGCCACGTTCTTCTCCAGTTGTTCGATGTTCAGGCTGCCCAGCGGATTGCCGTGGATGCGCTCGTCGCGCAGGCAGAAGTGCAGGGCCAGGCGCAACAGCGACACCCCCCGGTCCTCGCACCAGCGCCGTATGGCCTCGGCCCGCTGGTGGTCCTGGCCCCACTGCTCGCGCGGCACAAATCTCTCCACCGGCACGCCGGTCAGGTAGCCCCGCATGATGGACCAGCCGTTGAGCACCCCTAGGCCGGCGGCCGCGGCGGCCGGCAGGATGTCCGCAGCCGCGGTCTGCCGCAACAAATTGTAGTCGCTGAAACACAGAAGCGCGTCGATGCGGCCCGAGGCAATGGCCGCCAGGTGGAAGGGGTGGGGGTTCATGCCATAGCCGATCCAGTCCACCCAGCCCCGTTCCCTGGCCTTTTCCAGCCCTTCGAGGGTGCCCCCTGCCTCCAGGGTGGGCTCGATGGCCGGGGGGTCGTGGACAAAGAGCACGTCGAAGCGGCTGATGCCCAGAATCCCCAACTGGTCCTCCACGTCGGCCAGCACCCTGGCCGCACCATAGTCGGGCGTGCCCTGGCCGTAGCCCCCCCACTGGGCCCCGCTGTGGCAGCAGACCCGGCCGCCTATCACCAACTCCTCGCGCTTGACCACCCCCCCCTTGATGGCCACTCCCAGCTTGCGGAGGGAATCCCCGTAACAGCGGGCGCTGTCGAAGTGGTTCACCCCCAGGTCCACGGCCCGCCGGATCAAACGGCCGGCTTCCTCGTCGCTGACCGGGCCAAAATTGTTGCCGAAGCCCTGGGTGCCGAAGGGGATCACCGGGATGGAGAGCCCTGTTTTTCCCCAGCGCCGGCGCGGGCAGCAGTTCTTTCTCAACTCCATCACCTCGCCTCCTCGCGTTTTCCTGCAATGTGGCCATCTCACTTTTTCTATGAAATATGTTCGGCGACTGCCTGCTGTCCGTGTTATCTTGAGCCCCATGAACCGGGATAACAAGGCTTTCACCCCCAGGGCCATCGCCGCAGGCGCGCTGGGGTCCCTGGCCATCGCCGTGTGCGACCTGTACTCCAACATGGTGATCCGCGGCTCGTACATGGCCCTGGACTTCAGCACCCCCGGCGCCCTCTTCCTGCTCCTGTTCCTGGCCGGTCTCCTCAATCCCCTGCTCAAACGCTTCGCTCCGGCGTGGTTCCTGGGGCAGGGCGAGCTGCTGGTGGCCTATGTCATGATGATCGCGGCCTCAGCCGTCTCCAGCATGGGGTTGGTGGCCTATCTCTTGCCCCTGATCGCCTCGGTCTACTACTTCGCCACCCCCGAGAACAACTGGGAAAACCTCATCCACCCCCATGTCCCCACCTGGATGTCCCCGCAGAACCCCGAGTTCGTCAAGTGGTTCTTCGAGGGGACACCCCAGGGCCACCCGGTCCCCTGGATGGCCTGGGCTGACCCCCTGCTCCACTGGGGATTCTTTCTTCTGGCCCTGTACACCGCCATGGTCTGCGCGGCGGTGATCCTGCGGCGGCAGTGGATGGAGCACGAGCGCCTGCTCTACCCGGTGGCCCAGGTGCCCTTGGAGATGGTGCGGGAGGAAGAGGGGCATTGCGTGCCGCCCTTCTTCCGCAACCCGGTGATGTGGGCCGGCTTTGCCCTGCCGGCCATAGTCAGCAGTCTCAAAGCCCTGCACGCGTACCACAACTTCCTGCCCGCGGCCGAGCTGGTCACCGGCCTGCCCCTGTTCCGCAACACTGTGTACCTGATCTTCCGCCTCAGCTTCCCCATCATCGGCTTCACCTACCTGATCAACCTGGACATCGCCTTCAGCCTGTGGTTCTTCAACCTGCTGGAAACCCTGGTTCAGGGCCTGCTGAATGTGCTGGGCATCAGCAGCACCGAGAAGCTGGGCCCGTACGGCGCTTCGGACAGGCCCATCCTGGCCCACCAGGGCATGGGGGGGATGATGGTGCTGGTGCTCTTTGGCCTGTGGGTCGCCAGGCCGCACCTGGGGGCGGTGTGGCGCAAGGGCCTCAGGGGCGACCCGGCAGTGGACGATCGCCGCGAAATGCTCCCCTACCGCGCCGCGCTCCTGGGCCTGGCAGGCGGCATCGGGGTGATGGTCCTGCTGCTGTGGAAGGCAGGCATGCCCCTTTGGGTGTCCCTGCTCCTGGTGCTGCTGGCCCTGCTGATCTTTGTGGGCTTGACCCGCATCGTGGTCGAGGCAGGTATGGCCGAGGCCGTGGCGCCCATGATCGCCGCCTCGACCCTGGTCTCGGGCATCGGCTCGACGGCTCTGGGACCTGCGGGCATGGTGGCCCTGGCCTTCACCTATATCTGGCAGGGGGACATCCGCACCTTTGTGCTGGCCTCCTGCGCCCACGGCCTCAAGCTGGGCGAACACCTTGGAGAACGGCTACGCCCGCTCCTGTGGGCAATGGGGCTGGCTCTACTCTTGGGCCTGGGCGCCTCGACCCTCACCCTGCTGCACCTGGCCTACCAGTACGGGGGCATCAATCTCAACCAGTGGTTTTTTGGCCCGGGCTGCCAGTTGCCCTTCGAGTATGTGGCAGACAAGCTGAACACTCCCACCGGGCCCGACTGGAGCGGCTGGGCCCACACTGCCATTGGAGCCCTGGTCATGGGGCTTCTGATGCTGGCTCGTCACCAGCTCTCCTGGTGGCCCCTGCACCCTTTGGGCTATCCCATTGCCGTGACCTGGCTGACCAACCAGATCTGGCTGAGTATCTTCATCGCCTGGCTGCTCAAGCTGGCGGTGATCAAGTACGGAGGCCCGCAGCTCTACCACCGGACCCGACCCTTCTTTTTGGGACTGATCGCCGGGCAGTTCGCCATCGCCGGGATCTGGCTGGTAATCGACTACTTCACCGGGATGACGGACAACGTGGTGTTCTGGATTTGAGGCAGCGCTCGCCAGCTGATGCCAGAACGCTCCTGCCCTTCACCTCCAGGCCGGCCCAGCAGCCGGGTGCTCAGCTCCACCCCCCGGCGCGCAGCTCGACGCGCTCGCGGCGGGCGGCGCTGTCGTAGAGCCCGTCGAGGATGCGCAGGAAGGTGTGGGCCTGGCGGACGCTCACCTCCGGCTCGACCCGGCCGGCCACGGCGAGGGCGAAGTGCTCGACCTCGTAGAAGAAGGGCGGCACCGGGTCGGGGGGCTTGGTGTGGGGAATCGGCGGATCGTCGGCCAGGGCCATTGCCTCCTCGAAGCGGTGCTCGCCGCCGGCATAACGCGAGATCTTGCCCTGGGCAATCGCTCCCTCGCTGCCATAGAGTTCGACCAGGGTCGGGCTGTCGCTGTGCAGCCAGCGGGAGCAGTCGATCTGGATCGTCAGGCCGCCGGCCAGGCCGACCAGGCCGCTGAAGTAGTCCTCCGCCGGCCCCTCGGGTCCGCCGTAAGCCGGATAGACCGCGTGGGCCGCGGCAAAGGCCCACTCTGGTTCCGGGCATCCCATCCACCACCAGGCCAGGTCGAGCTCGTGGGAGGCGTGCTGCCCGAGGGCGCCGCCCTTCTGGCCCCAGACCTGCAGCCACCTGGTGATGCCATCGGCCGGTGGCAGGAAGTTGAACTTGAGGAAGATCCGGGCGTGGTAGGGCCTGCCGATCGCCCCGGCGGCGACGGCGGCGCGGATCCGCCGGGCTTCGGGGAAATGGCGCCGGAAGTAGCAGAACTGCAGGGTGCGGTCGGCCTTGGCCGCGGCCGCCTCGAACTCGAGGATGTGCCCGGCGCGCACCGCGTGGGGCTTCTGCACCAGGACATGCTTGCCCGCTGCCAGGCTGTCGAACACCATCTGGTAGCGCGTGGCCGGATTCACGACCAGGGCGACGGCATCGACCTGCGGGTCGGCCAGCAGCTCCCGGTAGTCGCCGTAGCGCCCAGGCACGCCGAATTCGGCGGCCACCGTGTCGCGTAGGCCGCCGACCACATCGCTCACCGCCGTGACCCGCACCCCCGGCACCACCGTGCCGGCCAGCGCCGTTTGCCGTCCAGCCCAGCCGCAGCCCACGACCCCCAGACGTACCTCTTCCCTCATCGCCGTCCTCCGCCAACCCAGTCCCGGTAGCGCGCCAGCACCTCGGCTCTCAGGTCCTTCCACTCCGCCAGCACGGCCAGACGCACGGTCGCGCTGCGCTCCTCGCCGGCCGCCGTGTCCGCGCCGAACAGGTGGTGGTACTGGGCATTGTGGTAGGAGTTCAGCCCGGACAGGCCGATACAGTCGGCCCGCCGTGACATGAGCGCCACGGCGTGGCCGTAGCGGTGCTCCTGGATCATCAGCGGCTCGGCGTAGTGGGCCCCGCGCCGCCAGTTCAACGGGTAGCCCGTCTGCCAGCGGCCATCCTCGAACACGGCGTCCGCCTCCGGATCGCGGGTCCAGGTCTCGTCTTCGTCCTCGCCGTACCAGCGCTTCTCGTACCAGACGAGGGGTTCGGGCGCCAGGCGCCGGTCACCGACGGCGAAACTCGGCCGGTAGTAGGGGGTGAAGTAGCTCGACACGAACAGTTCGAGGCGCTGGTAGGCCGCCTCGCAGCGCACGTGGAATGCCGCCTCGACAGCCGAGGCCGCCTCGACCAGGCGGTAGCGCACGGCGACCTCGGCGCGCAGCTGGGCCGTCGGCGCCCAGCGCACCTCGACGGCGCCATCGACCGCCTCGATCGCCGCCGGCGGCCGGTCCCGCGGGATGTCGAGCTGCCGGCCCTCGGCCAGCACCCGGTAGACGTTGAGCCAGGTCAGCTCCGGCCCCTCGTCGAGATGGAAGCCAGACAGCCCGGTGAGCCTCAGGCCCCGGCCGCCCACCACCGTCGCTGTCGCCTCGCCAAGCCGGCCCTGCCACAGGGGTGGCTGGGGGATCTGCTCGAAACCCATCGCGGTCCCTCCTAGCCCGGAATGTACGCCGTGCGGCGACGGGCGCGCCAGTTGCCGGCCCTGCGGCCGCGCCGGCAAATCTGTCGGGGCGCCGGGCAGAGTCTCTTCTCACCCCACCGGCGTGACCCCCTTCTTGAGGATGATATTGCCGTATTTGGCGGTGTCGCCGGTCATCACCACCGCAAAGGCGTTCCGGGTCTGCTCGTAGAAGGCGAAGCGCTCCACCCGGGCGATGGGCGGGGTCTTTGGCCAGTGGCGGTCCACGGCCTGGCGGTACCTGGCTTCCACCGCCGGGTCGAGGGTGTCGCCAGGGGCGGCCGCCATCATGAAGAGGGGCGCGGGCACGTAGGCATCGAGGGCAAAGAGGGGGAGAATGGCGTCCAGCAGCGGGGCGATCTGCAATCCGTCGGCCCGCAGGATGCGGCGGTTGCAGGATTCGCCGGGGAAGTGGGCGTCGCCCAGCGCGATCTCGTCGCCGTGGCCCATGCGGTACAGGGTAGAGAGCAGGTCGGGGCTGAGCAGGGGGGAGATGCCGATCAGCATGGGGGAACTCCTTATCACAGTAGTCGTTCGAGATCCGCGCGGGCCTGGCGCGCCGCTGCCAGTGGTTCCGCCGAGGGGGCCAGGGCCACCACCAGCTCCCCACAGTAATCCACCTGCCGCAGATGGCGCAAGAGCGCTTCGCAGCCCTGCACCTGGTGCAGATGGACCACCCCGATACGTCGGCCAAAGACCTGGGCCACCCGCAGGGGATCCTCGCCGGTCGCCTCCAACGCGCCGGTGTGCAGGAGCACCCGGGCGCGCGGGTCCAGACAGGGGATGAGGGCCTGGTAGTCGGCCAGCTCCCGCAGCGCTGTCCCTGGCGCGCTGCCCAGGTTCAAGTTGATGTCGGGGATGCGGCGCAATAGTTGCTGCACCCCGGAGCGCAGGTCGGAGCGGGCCTCCCCGGTGCGCGCCCCGCCGCGCAGGTTGGCGCTCTTCAGCCCCAGGGCCCGGCCCAGGTGGATGTCCCATTCGAGCTGGCGCAGGTTGTAGCCCAGGTTGCGCTCGTCCGAATCGGCCTTGCGCCCGGTCAGTGGGCGGATGTTGAACCCGCTGAGTCGCAGGCCCGTTGCTTTGAACTGATCGCGCACCATGCGCACCGAGGTCTCGGGATGCACCGGGCTGCTCTCACTTTCGGTGCGGCACAGCTCGACAGCCGCAAAACCCGCCTCCTTTGCCAGGGCCAGGAATGCCCCCAGCCGAAGCTTTGGGCAGAGCGAGGGACTCAGGCTCAACTTCATGCGCGCATCCCCTCCCAGTGTTCCCACATGTCATCGGGGGTCTCGAAGCGGATATCCTCCAGGTCCTTGCGGGCCAACCGCGCGATGAGGGCCATGCGGATACGGGCGGCGCAGTTCTTGCTGCCCGAATGCACCAGCTGTCCGTGCCACAGGCAGACCATGCCGGCCGGTCCGGTGATCTCCAGGCCCGGCCCCAGGTCTGTGTCCCTGAACACCCCGCCCTCGACGCTGAGCAGGGAGTGGGTCCGGAAGTATTCGGCCGCATAGCGGTGCGAACCGGGCCAGACCGTGAAGCCGGCCCCCCGCGCCTCCACCTCTTCCACGTAGATGGTGGCCCCCACGTGGAAGATGCCCACCGTGCCCTGGGCCACCCCGTTGGTGGGGGTGTAGTACCCGTCGAGGTGGCCGATGCGCGGCAGCGACCAGTCGGTCTCGCCGGTGGGGAAGACCAGGTGTGGGCCGGGGCTGGCATTGGGCGACAAAGTGCCCGCGCCCACCAACTCCTCGGCCATCTCGAAGACCGGCGAATCGTGCAGGGTGGCGCGGATGGCCGGGTGGCTGGCCGGCACGGGGACGCGGGGCCCGGCCTTGATCCAGGTCTGCGGGTCGTTGCGGTCAGCCGGGATGCCTTCCCACAGGGCGCGCTGGGCTGCGCGGATCTGCTCCGGGGTCAGGACCTGCTTGACCAGATAGCCGTTATCGCGGAAAAACGCCTTGTCGGCGGCAGTGAGATGGGGCATGGGTGCGGCGCTCCTGTGTGAGTGCGACGGATCAGCTGTCGAGGGCCTCGACCACCGCGTTGCGGGCTTCCAGTTCCCACGTCTCGTTGAAGACCGTGGGCCGGTGTCGGGGCGGGGGATAGCCGGGGGGTCGCTTCCCTGGATCGATCAGCTCAAAGCGGTCCCGGCCACGCGGCCGATCGAGCCAGGCGCGCTCCTCGGGGGCGGCCTCTACCTCGCGGCGGAGGAGGAACTCTATCCGATCAAAGCGCGAGAAGGCGGCATGGGCGAGAAAGACGCGGTGGACCGTGGCCCCATCCCAGGTGGCCAGGTCGGGCAGGAGCACTGGGCCGGTGCATACCTGGAACTCCGCGTCGGCCACATTCAGGTTCGTGACATTGACCGGGTATTCCAGCTCCACCTCCAGCCCGGTGCGCCCGTCGCGATAGCAGGTGCGGGCATTGAGCGCCGCTCCGGCCAGGGTGGCCCGGGCAATGGCCGCCCCGTCGGTGAGGACCTGCTCCCCGGCAAAGGATCGCAGGTTCAGCTGCCAGCTCTGAAAACCCCGGCTCAGCGGTGTAGCCTGCGCTTCTTCGTGCTCGCGGCTGGGCCGGCGGGCGATGGGCAGGCTGTGCGTGGCGCTGAAGGCGAGGCGCCACTCGGCGCTGGGGATCTGGAAGAGATTGTCCGCGGCGATGGTGTACTCGGCGTGACAGGGCGCCCCCAGGTAGAGGGCAGCCACCTCCTGGCTCTGCCCGTCGCGCAACCGGCAGGCGGCATCCAGGTCGAAGCGCACGTGGTACACCTGGCCAGGCTTGCCGACAAAACCGCCGGCCCACTTGTAGTAGGGGTCGGGCACCCAGGGGTGGATCTGCCAGGTGAAGGTGGAGCGGGGGAAGTTGATCATCGCCTTCTAATTGCTGGGCAGATTGGCCTGCCAGCGGGCCTGCCAGGCCTCCCAGCTCTCCACCTGAGCCGGGTCCGGGCTGGCCGCCACGAAACAGGGGAAGTGGACGTTGAACTCCTCCCCCATCTTGTGCCAGTCGAAACCCTGGCCGTCCGGCGAGTAGCGCAGATCGATGCTCCAGCGCACCTGGTCGGTGGAGTTCTCGCCCGAGGCGTGCAGGGTGTGATTGTGGAAGAACAGCACATCCCCCATCCGCATGGGCTCGTCGACGACCTGGCCGTAGGTGGCCACCGCTTCCACGGGTTCCTGGTGGTTGTGCTGGTTGGCCCGGGCCGGGATGCGGCCGAAGCGGTGACTGCCGGGCACCAATTTGAGGCAGCCGTTGCGCACGTCCACGTCCACCAGGGGGATCCACACCGAGAGCACCTGCAGGTGCTCTGCCGCCACCCCGCCGTAGTAGAAGCTGTCCTGGTGCCACGTCAGGGTGGTGGTCTGGTCGCCGGGGGCCTTGGGCCGCACCCAGAAATCCCCATTGGCGGTGATGGCCGGGCCGATGAGGGCCGTGGCCGCGCTGGTCAGGCGCGGGTCGGTGTACAGGTCGTAGATCACCCGGTCGAGGATGTCGTGCCGGCCCCAGACCGTCAGGTGCGGGGCCGGATGCGGGCTCTGCGAGTACTCGGCAAACACCCGGGCCCAGCGCCGCTCGAAAGGCTCTCCTCCGTAGGTCTGGCCGATCGCCCCCTGTTCGCGCAGCACCTGGATACGCCGTTCCACCGAGTGGGCGATGACCTGGCGCACCGATTCGAGGTCCTGCGCGTCGAGAAGCTGGCGTTGGATCACATATCCGTCCCGCTCAAAGGCGGCCCTCTCCTGGGCGCTGAGCATTGTACTCCTCCTCAGTAAAGGGCGCGGTACAGGCGCTGGGGGTAGTCCCCCACGGCCGGGTGCTGACGGCCCAGCAGATGGAAAAGGGCGGCCATGCCCTCGCGGGCTGCCCCCTGGCGGAAATCCCGCCGGCGCTCGACGATGGTCAGCCACTCCCGGAGAGCGGTGGCGTAGTCTCCCTCGGCGGCGGCGCAGCAGGCGAGGAGATAGCGGGCCTCCAGATCCTCTGGGTCGGCCAGAAGCCGCCCGGCCGCCGCTGCCCGCCCGCCCGCCCCGCCGGCGAGCTGGTGGATGTCGATGAGCTTGACCAGGGCCTGGGCCTGTTCGAGTTCGGCGCTGCCCTCCTCGATGCGCTCGGCCAACTGGCGCACCGCCTCAAAATCCCCCTGGTGCAACCGCACCCGGGCCAGTCCTAGGAGAGCCTGATTGTCGTCGGCCTCGGCGGCCAGCTTCTCCTCAAAAAGTTGCGCCGCCCCCTCCAGGTCCCCCTCCTCCAAAAGCACCTTGCCGCCCTGGACCAGGTCCTCACCTTCATCCTCCTCTCCCTCGCCCCTGGGCATCTGGGGCACCAGCGGCTTGAGCAGGGCCTCGATCTGGGCCTTGGGCAGGGCCCCGGTGAACTCCTGCACCAGCCGGCCCTCCTTGAGGATCTTGACCGCAGGGATGCCCTGGACCCGGAAAATCTGGGCCAGCTCCGGGTTCTCGTCCACGTTGACCTTGGCCAGGGCCACCCCCGGCCCCAAGGCCACGACCACCTCTTCGAGGGCCGGCCCCAGGGTGCGGCAGGGTCCGCACCAGGGGGCCCAGAAATCCACCACAATGACCCTTTCCTGCGAAGCCTGGACCACCTCCTGCTCGAAGTTGGCGGCGTTGACGTCGAAGATCTGCGGCTTAAGATTGGCGCTCATGGGCTCATTCTCCCTTTCACTGCGACTGTCCCCGCCCCAGCACCCGCCACTTGTCGACGATCTGGCCCTGGCGCATAGGGTGGGTGTACTCGTACAAGTTGGTGGTCATCTCCCCGTGCAGGGGGATGAAGGAGAGGATCTCTCCGACCTCAAATTTATGGGTCGACTGGGTGATGTCCACATGCCCGTGCTCGATGGACACCTCCCTGATCCAGATCTCCGGGTGTTCCAGGCAGTACCCGTACGGGGTGGGCGGATAGCTGGTAAAGGCCTTGATGCCTCCGTCGACGATGATCTGCCCTCGGACCGCGGTGCTGACCACCGTCACCACCACCCGTACCGGGCAGCGGTCCGGGTGCAGGTCCTCGCGCCGGCCCACCCGGGTCATACCCTCAAAGACGTAGGAGCCGATGCGGGTCTCGGTGCAGCCGAGGGACTTGCAGAAAGCCTGGCTGCCGGTGCCGCCGTTACTGACCATGTGCAGGGGCAGGCCGGCCTTCTGGGTCAGGTCGCGCACCTCGGCGAGGAAGGGCGCCACCTTCTCGCCCCCGGCATAGGTCATCACCCCGGTGAAATCCAGACCCGGCAACTGGTCGATGCGTTGGGCCAGTTCCAGTGTCGCCTGGGGGGACTGGGTGCCGCAGCGGTGGCCGCCGCAGTCCATCTCCACGATCACCCGGATACGGCAAGCGTCCTTGTCCGCCCGGGCCGAGAGCCCCTCGACCGTAGCCGCCGAATCCGCGGCCACGGTCAGCACCGTGCTGCTGCCCCGGATCAGCCGGGTCAGTCGCTCCAGCTTAGCCTTGCCCACCAGATTGTAGGGGATGAGGATGTCCCGGATGCCGGCGGCGGCCATCACCTCGGCGTCCCCCAGCTTCTGGCAGGCGATGCCTATGGCCCCCTCGGCGATCTGCATTTGGGCGATCTGCGGGGTGCGGTGGGTCTTGGTGTGGCTGCGCAGCGGGATGCCGATGTGATTGCAGTCGGCCTGCAAATCGCGGATGTTCTTCTCCAGCACGTCCAGATCCACCACCAGGGCCGGGGTGTCCAGCTCGGTAAAGTGCATGCTCAATTCCCTGCTCGGAAAAGCGCCAGGTACTGCGCGGCCATCCGGTCCCACGAATACGCACTGCGGGCGTACTGGCGGCAGTCCAGGCGCCACTGATCCCGCTCCTGGGCCGAGAGCTTGTAATAATGGTGGATCTGCGCCGCAAAGGCCGGATAATCCCCCGGGGACACCAGCCGCGCCCCCTGCCGCAGGCTCTCCTCCAGGGCGTCCACCGCAAAGGCCACCACCGGCAGACCGGTGTACATACATTCGAGAGGGGCGATACCGAAGCCCTCCATATTGTCGGGCAGATGGATATTGGGCATGAGGAAGAGGTCGGCGCTCTGGCGCAGCATGGCCAGCACCTCCTCCTCCACCGGTCCCAGGATGAAGACCCGGTCCTGCAACCCTCTTTCCTCGCGCAGGCGCTGCAGCCGCTCCAACTCGGGGCCCCGTCCGCCGATGAGCAGTTTGATGTCCGGCTCCAGCAGTGGCATCCCTTCTTTGAGGAAGGCGGCCAGGCCCTTGCGGGGCACCTGCCGGCCAAAGCTCAGCAGCACCCGGTCCCGGCCAAAACACAGGCCGTGCTGCTGCTCAAAGGCCGCTCGCAATTGCCCGCAGCGCTCCTTGCCTAGCACCAGGGGCTCAATGCCCGGGTAGATCAGCGTCAGTTGCGCGGGCGGCAGGGTAGCTTGAAGGGTCAGAGCGCGGGTCTGCTCGCTGATGACCGCCACCTGGTCGCAGGCCCGGTAGCCGGCGCCCATCAGCCAGCGGGCCACCGCGTTTTTGTAGGTCAATTCCAGGCCATATATCGTCACCGCGAAGCGGGCGCGGGCAAAAGGCCGCAGGAGGGGGGCCAGGGCCCCGGCCACCCCGTCGGCGAAATAGACCACCTCGACCCGCCGCAGGAGCACTGCCCAGAAACCCACCCACAGACACCAGGGCAAAAACCAGGCCAGGTGGAGCAGAGATTGCCGGCGCAGGGCCACCAGCCGCACCGGGGTCTGGCGGCGGAGGCGCTCGCAGAGTTGGTAGCTGTGGATCTCGATGCCGCCCATGCAGGGGGGGTAGCGGCGGGCCAGGAAAAGGATGCGCATAGGCAAGGGCGCGGGTCTTTTGCGCGAAGGGCGCCAGATGTCTATAATCTGAACCAGAAAACCCAGCGGGGCGCCGGGCGCCCCGACAAATATTCCTCAGGGCGAATTTTTAAAGATCACGCTTTCCGACTAGCGCGGCAAGTGGATCGCCCTGACCCTCTATCCGATCAACTTCACCTTCGCCTACGCGATATTTCACGTCGTGAAAGGAGATCGCCATGTCAACCGACGCAAAGTGCCCCTTCAACCACCTCGCCGGCCTCGGCCGAACCAACCGCGACTGGTGGCCCAACCAGTTGCGGCTGGAATTGCTGCACCAGCATTCCTCGAAGTCCGACCCGATGGGCAAGGGCTTTAATTACACGAAGGCGTTTAAGAGCCTCGACTACAAGGCGTTAAAGAAGGACCTGGCTAGGCTGATGACCGACTCGCAGGCCTGGTGGCCGGCGGACTTCGGCCATTACGGGCCGCAGTTCATCCGCATGGCTTGGCACGCCGCCGGCACCTACCGCATCACCGACGGCCGCGGCGGCGGCGGCCGCGGCCAGCAGCGCTTTGCGCCCCTCGACGCCTGGCCAGACAACGTCAACATCGACAAGTCGCGCCGCCTCCTGTGGCCCATCAAGCAGAAGTACGGCGAGAAGATCTCCTGGGCCGATCTGCTGATCCTCGCCGGCAACGTGGCGCTCGAATCGATGGGCTTTAGGACCTTCGGCTTCGGCGGCGGCCGCGCCGACGTGTGGGAGCCGGATGGGGACGTGAACTGGGGCGCGGAGATCGCATGGCTGGACGTCGACAAGCGCTTCAGCGGCGATCGCGAGCTGGATCAGCCCTTCGGCGCCACCCACATGGGCCTTATCTACGTCAACCCGGAGGGCCCCAACGCCAGCGGCGACTACCTGGCCGCCGCCAAAGACATCCGCATCACCTTCGGCCGCATGGCCATGGACGACGAGGAAACCGTGGCACTCATCGCCGGGGGCCACACCTTCGGCAAGGCCCATGGGGCGGCTCCGGAAGCCCACAAGGGTCCGGACCCGGAAGCCGCGCCGCTGGAAGCGCAGGGCCTGGGCTGGATCAGCAACTATGGCTCAGGGCACGGCAAGGACACCATCTCCAGCGGCATCGAGGTGACCTGGACCACGACCCCGGCGCTGTGGAGCAACAACTACTTCGAGAACCTGTTCAAGTACGAATGGGAGCTGACCAAGTCCCCCGCCGGCGCCAAGCAGTGGGTGGCGAAGGACGCGCTGGAGATCATTCCCGACGCGCACATCTCGGGCAAGTTCCACAAGCCAACCATGCTAACCACCGACCTAACGCTGCGCTTCGACCCGGAGTTTGGCAAGATCTCGCGCCGGTTCCTCGATGATCCGCAGGCTTTCGCCGATGCCTTCGCACGCGCCTGGTTCAAATTGACGCACCGCGACATGGGCCCGCGCGCCCGCTATTTAGGGCCGGAGGTGCCCAAGGAAGAGCTGATCTGGCAGGACCCCATCCCGGCGGTCAACCACAAGCTGATCGGCGAGAAGGAGATCGCGGATCTCAAGAAGAAGATCCTCGCCGCGAAGCTGTCGGTGTCCCAGCTGGTGTCCACGGCCTGGGCGTCGGCCTCTACCTTCCGCAGCTCGGACAAGCGCGGCGGCGCCAACGGGGCGCGCATCCGCCTGGCGCCGCAGAAGGGCTGGGAGGTCAACCAGCCGGCGCGGCTCGCCAAGGTGCTGAAGGCGCTCGAAGGCATCCAGGCGTCGTTCAACAAGTCGGCCAAGGGCGGCAAGCAGGTCTCCCTCGCCGACCTGATCGTGCTTGCCGGCTGCGCCGGCGTCGAGCAGGCTGCAAGCAAGGCCGGCGTCACCGTGAAGGTGCCCTTCAAGCCCGGCCGCATGGATGCCCGCCAGGACCAGACGGACGTCGAGTCCTTCGCGGTGCTCGAACCGAGTGCCGACGGCTTCCGCAACTTCGCCAAGGGCAAGCTCGGCGGCGGCGCGGAGCACGCGCTGATCGACAAGGCGCAGTTGCTCACGCTCACGGCCCCAGAGATGACGGTCCTCATCGGCGGCATGCGCATGCTCGGGACCACCAGTGCGAAGCACGGGGTCTTCACCAAGAAAAAGGAGACCCTCTCCAACGACTTCTTCGTGAACCTACTCGACATGGGCACGGAGTGGAAGCCGGCGGGGGATATTTACGAGGGCCGTGATCGCAAGACCGACAAGGTCAAGTGGACCGGCACCCGAGTCGACCTAGTCTTCGGCTCGAACTCCCAGTTGCGCGCCCTGGCGGAGGTCTATGCCAGCGCGGATGCGAAGGAGAAGTTTGTCAAGGACTTCGTTGCGGCCTGGACCAAGGTGATGAACCTGGACCGCTTCGACCTTGCCTGACGGCAGCGTAAGATCCTTGAGGGCTACTGAAGCGGCTCCCCTTTGGGGGGCCGCTTTTATTTTCACCGGACTTGATAGCCCCCTGGAGATGGTGTATATCTAGCTCCAACACCTATCCCAAAGGAGCCTCCATGAAGATCGCCCTGGTGCTCAACCCCTTTTCCGACGAGAACCTGCGCCTGGCCGCCCAACTGGGGGTCGAGGACATCGTCGCCGGCCTGCCGGCGGGCGACTACACCGAGCTGGCGATGTTCAAGAGCCGCATCGAGGACTTTGGCCTGCGACTCTCGGTGATCGAGGGGGCCACCCGCATCGACGAGGCTGTGGCCGGGACCGAGGGTCGCGACCAGCAGATCGAGGAGTTCAAACAGGCCCTGGGCAAGATCGGGGCGGCCGGGATCCCGGTGGTGTGCTACAACTTCATGATCTGGAAGCCGGGCCTGGGGGTGGTGCGCACCTCCTACACCACCCGGGATCGGGGCGGGGCCTGGGTCAGCAGTTTCGACGCCGGCCTGCTCGAAGGCGCCCCCCCCGTCGAAGGGGCTCCCACCCGCGACGAGGAGGTCTGGGACAACCTCGAATACTTCCTCAAAAGGGTGATCCCCGCCGCCGAGGAGGCCGGGGTGAAACTGGCCATGCATCCCGACGACCCGCCCATGTCCCTGCGCGGCTGTTCCCGCATCATGCGCAGCGTCGAGAACTTCGAGCGCCTGATCAACATCGTCAAAAGCCCCTGCAACGGCATCACCTTCTGCCAGGGCTGTTTCTCCGAGATGGGCGCCGACATCCCCGCCACCATCCGCCGCTTCGCCGACCAGATCCACTTCGTCCACTTCCGCGACGTGCGGGGCACCTTGCCCAGATTCAGCGAGAGCTTCCACGACAACGGCAAGACCGACATGCTGGAGGCGATGAAGACCTACCAGGAGATCGGCTTCAAGGGGGTGATGCGCCCGGATCACGCGCCCTACCTCGACGGGGCCGGCGACCCCGGACCTACCAACGGCTATTCGATGATGGGCAAGATCTTCGCGGTGGGGTACATGCGCGGCCTGATGGAAGCGGCGGCCAAGGGCCGCTGAACGGAACGCATCTTGATAGGTCATTTCGGCTTTCATAGATTCAAAGGGTTCGGCGCGGGCGCCTGGTGCACCAGCCACCCGGCCGGCCCCCCACCTACCGATGAGGAGGAAAGCGACATGCGCAAGAGAGTGATGTTTCTCGCCGGCGTCCTTGCCCTGGCCCTGGCCTTGCCCACCTTTGCCCAGGACGCCTTTGTCGAGGTCAGCTCGGGATCAGGGGACCAGGAGGACGTGATGTTCTCCCGGCTGTGCAAGATCAAAGAAGACGGCACCCTGGACTGGGGCAACAAGGTCAAGATCGGCAAGGGCAAGTCCCATTCCGTGTACCTGGACGGCAAGATCGCGGTGCTGGTGCACCGGGGCGCCGCCAAGGAGACCGAGGAGACCCTCTTTTACCACGTCGGCACCGCGGACCTGACCACCATGGCCGTCAACTGGGGCCCCGCGGTGCAGTACGGCAAGGGTTCCCAGCCCTCCGTGTCCTTCAAAGGCACCCGGTTGATCGAAGCACACCGCTCCGCCAACAACGACCGCCTTTGGATCATGACCGGGACCATCGACGTGGCGCGGCACCAGATCTCCTTTGGCGAGGCCGTGAAATACGATGAAGCCGGCCGCAGCCCCGCCATCTCGCTGGGAAGCGGCAACTAGCGGGATGAAGGTTGCGGGGCGCCCCGGACCAGCGTCGGGGGGGAATCTCCTGCACCTCCTGGCCTGGCCGGTGTTGCTCCTCTGGTCTGTTTCGCCCTGTTCCGCCTGGCCGGGACAGGGCGAAACCTTTGTCGTCTCCCTCGGCCTGAGCGACTATCGCCCCTCCCTCAAGGAGGTGCGCCGACAACTTCAGGAAAGCGAGGGGGGCCGCCTGGTCCCCCGCGATGACTACCGGGGAAAGAGCCTCCACCTGGCCCTCGCCCTGAGACGGACCTCCTCCAACCCCAAAGCCCCGGCCCCTCAGCGCGAGCTTTCCTACAGCCGCTACCGCGGCCGGGCCGCCAGCGGGGATTTCCTGGTGGAGATCGAGAAGTTCACCGGGGCGCTGCTGCGCCCCTTCGGGGACCAGCCCCAGGCCAGGCTCCACGCCTATTGGGGGGGGGGCCTGGACCTGATTCGCATGAAGCGCGAGGGCGCCCCGGACCAGCGCGGTGTTCCTCCCCTGACCCAGAGCGACTGGTTGTGGGGGCTGGCCGGCTTTGCCGGCATTGCGGGGGATCTATCCACACGGCTGTCCCTGGACCTGCGCTATCGCCGCGACTTTGCGCCGGCCTCCAGCCTCAACGGCGTCGAGTTCCACCTGGGCGGCCACGGCCTGATCTATGCCCTGGCCCTGCGTTTCTAGGGCTTGAAGGGCTGACCTGTGCGGCGCAGCTCCTTGGTGATGGCGATCTGGGCAGTCACGTACGCTCCATCGTTCTTGAAGCCGTGGCTGAACAAGGTGCCGGCGGCAAACCCCGGCCGGGCGTCGCCGATGGTGCCCACGATCAGGTTGGCGTGTTCGGCGTTGGTATTGTAGAGGTGGCAGAGCAGCACCACCATATCGGTCCAGGCCAGCTTGAGGGCCTCCTCCCAGTTGGCTGCCATACCGCTGGTGAGGAACTCGTCGAAGGTCTCCACCACTATGCCGTTGCAGGGGAAGCCAGCCACCTTGTCCACCTTGAGGGTGATGATGGAGTCGATCTCGATGCCGGTGCCGGTCAGTTCCCCGTCGCCCATGCGGGCGTGTACGTCCCCCAGGGTGAGGTAGCCGCCCTCCTTCTGGGCGCGGATGTACACCGTGCTGCCGGCGCGGATGGAGTTGTAGTCCATGTTGCCGCCGGCGGCGCAGTAGTTGTTGGTGACCTGCTCGAGCTGGATGACCCCGATCATCGGCCGGGCCGGCACGACGAAGTCCGGCGGGAAGTGGACCATCCCCTCGCGCACCGGGGCCACCGAGCGCAGGCTGCCCCGGAAAGGGCCGCCGTTGTTGTAGTATCCGTAGGGGCCCACCTGGAGGTCGATGAGCTGGATGGCCACCCAGTCCCCTGGTTTGATATCTTCAATGATAAAGGGCCCGCCCGGCCGCGAGCCGCGCGGGGTGGTGGTCTCCGGGACCACGCCGGGGTACAGGTCGCCGTCGGCCCCGCCGGGGGTCTCGATGATCACGGTCTCGCCCAATTTGAGGGTGCCGCGGACCTGGCCGCGCTCTGGGTCGTCGGGTCCGGTATAATAGGGCGTGCGGGAAAAACGTCTCATGGCAACCTCCTTTTGATGGATTGAGGTTCAGGAGAAAAGATCATGCGAATTGCTATCGCCGGATTCAGCCACGAATCCAATTCCTTTTCCAGCCAGCCCACTGCCCTGGAGGACTTCGGGGTGCGGGCAGGTGACCAGCTCATCCCCCACTACCGGGACACCTTCACCGAATTGGCCGGCTTCATCGCCGGGGCCGCGGAGCAGGGCTTCGAGCCGGTGCCCCTCTTCTCGGCCAGCGCCACCCCCGCCGGCCCCCTGACCCGCCAGGCGTACGAGGCGTTGGTGGGCCGCCTGCTGGCCGACCTGCAAGCAGCCGGGCCGCTGGACGGGGTGCTCCTGGCCTTGCACGGGGCCATGGTGGCCGAGCACTTCCCCCACGCCGACGCCGAGACCGTCCACCGCCTGCGCGCCCATTTTGGGCCGGCCTTTCCCATCGTGGTCACCCACGACTACCACGCCAATGTGCCCCCCTCCCTGGCGGAAGAGGCCACGGCCCTGATCATCTACAAGACCAACCCCCACATCGACCAGCGGGAGCGCGGCCTGCAGGCAGCCGGCATCGTCGCCCGCACCGTGCGAGAAGAGGTACGCCCGGTCAGCGCCCTTGTCAAGCCGGAGTTGCTCTTCAATATCTATCACCACAACACCAGCCGGCCGCCCATGCAGCCCCTGATGCAGGCGGCCATTGAGTTGGAAAAGCAGCCGGGCATCCTGGCCTGCAGTATCGCCGCCGGGTACCAGTACGCCGACGTGCCGTGGATGGGGCCTTCCATCGCGGTAGTGGCCGACGGGGACCAGTCCCTGGCCCAGCGCGAGGCCCAGCGCCTGGGCGAGTTGATGTGGACCCGACGCGAGGAACTCAAGGCCAACCCCCCCAAACCCGTCGAGGCCGTGGCTATGGCTATGGCCAGCGAGCGTTTTCCCGTTACCCTGCTCGACTTTGGCGACAATATCGGCGGCGGCTCCACCGGGGACTCCACCTTCCTGCTCGCCGAGCTTTTGCGCCAGGGCGCCCAGGGCTGGGTGGTGACCCTCTACGACCCCGAATCCGCCCAGGCCTGCAACCGGGCCGGCATCGGGGCGCAGGTGGCCCTGCGGGTGGGCGGCAAGACCGATACCCAGCACGGCCCCACCCTCTCGGTGTACGGCAGGGCCCGCACCTTGCACGCGGGGACCTACGAGGAGCACGAGCGCCGACACGGCGGCGGGCGCCACTTCGACCAGGGTCTCACCGCGGTGGTGGCGGTGGGCGGCCCGGGGCGGGAGGGCCTGCTGGTGCTCAACTCGGAGCGCAGCTCGCCCAACAGCATCCATCAGATCACCTGCGTGGGCATCCAGCCCCAGCACCAGCGCATCCTGGTCGCCAAGGGCGCGGTGGCCCCGCGCGCCGCGTACGAACCGGTCTCGGCCCGCCTCATCGAGGTGGACACCCCCGGCGCCACGGCCATCGGCCGCGCCTCCTCAGAGTACAAACTGGCGCGGAAGACCCTGTATGAGTGGCGCTAGAAATGGACCTCCGCCGCGTGGGGGGCGCCCAGCCCCTTGTGCATGCGCAGGATCTCGCGCTGGCGCGGGCTGAGGCGCTCAACCCACTCGGGCGGAAAGCGGTCGTGGGGATCGAACTGGAACACCAGCATGCGCTTGCGGTAGTGACCGAAGAGGGCGTGGCGGTCCGCAGTGCCGGTATTGGCGCCCCCGGCGTGCCAGCACTGCCCGTTGAAGACCAGCACGCTGCCGGCCGGGCCGGTAGCCTGGTGGAAGTACTTCACCTCCAGGCCCTCGGGCGGCGCTGCCAGGCCACTCCTGTGGGTGCCGGGCACCACCCGGGTACCGCCGTTGCGAGCGCTGAAATCGTCAAGCATCCACACGGTGTTCATCATCACCGGCAAATCCATGTTGAGCATCTCCGCCGGGATATCGCTGTGAAAGCCCTGTTCGGTGTCACCGGGCCGCACGATGCGGGCATTGAGGCTGCCCAGGATCAGGGTTTTGCCCAGGAAGTGTTCCAGCAAGGGCATGACCTTGGGGTGGTCGATCAGGTTGAGGAAGAGCGGGTCGAGGGTGGGCAGGTTGGCCACATGGCGGGCCGGCCCCCGGTGTTTGTGCTCGGTGCCGTGCTCCTGGGCGCAGCGGATCAGGGCCTCGCGCAGGGCGGTAGCCTGGGCGGCCTCCAGCACCCCTTCGAGGACGGTAAAACCGTACACCTTGATTTCAGCGATACTTTGCTCCAATGTATTCATCCAATTCCCCCCAGGTTGTGAACAGCGGTGACCCCGGAATATCGCCGGCGACACCGGCCCGGTCCAGCCTTAGACCCCCATGGAGGAGAGACCCCATGTCCTTGCGCATCGGCATTGTCGGCGCCGGCGCCAACACCCGGCTGCGGCACATCCCCGGCTTTCAGCAGATCAAAGGCGTCGAGGTGGTGGCGGTGTGCAACCGCTCCCGCGAATCCGGCCAGAAGGTGGCCGACGAGTTTAAGATCCCCCAGGTATTCACCGACTGGAAGGAACTTGTCCACAATCAGGGTGTGGATGCGGTGTGCATCGGCACCTGGCCCTACCTGCACTGCCCCATCGTGCTGGAATCCCTGGCCGCCGGCAAACATGTGCTCACCGAGGCGCGTATGGCCATGGACCTGGCCGAGGCCCGCAAGATGTACACCGCCAGCCAGAAAAGCGACAAGGTGGCCATGATCGTGCCGGCCCCCTTCTGGCTGGAGAGTGAGGCGGTGCTGTTGGAGAAGATCCGCGAGGGCTTCTTTGGCGACCTGCTCGAAATCCAGGTGCGCGGCCTGGGCGGCCAGTACAACCCGGACGCGCCCCTGCACTGGCGGCAGCGCCGCGACCTCTCGGGCATCAACATCATGACCCTGGGCATCCTCAACGAGACGGTGCGCCGCTACGCCGGCCATGACCGCAGCGTGGTGGCCCAGAGCGGCCTCTTCACCGCCAAACGCCAGGACCCCGACAGCGGGCAGCTGCGCCAGGTGGAGGTGCCCGAGAGCATCGGCGTGGTCTCGCGCCTGGAGAGTGGCGCCACCGCCGTGTACCACGTCAGCAGCGTGGCCCGCTTCGGCGACAGCGGCATAGAGGTCTACGGCACCAGGGGTACCTTCAAGCTCAGCGGGGACCAGTGCCTGGCGGCCGGGGCCGGCGACCAGGCCCTCAAACCCCTGGAAATGCCGGTGGGGAGGAAGGGCGGTTGGCGGGTGGAGGAGGAATTCGCCCAGGCCGTGCTGGAGGGCAAACCCGTCACCCATACCAACTTCGAGGACGGGGTGAAGTACATGGAGTTCACCGAGGCGGTGCAGTTCAGCCTGCGCGAGGGCCGCAAGGTGGAGTTGCCGCTGGGGTGAAACAAACATCGGGGGTTGAGTGCAGCGGCACTCGCCTCCTACTCCCTGCTTATCTGGCTCTTCTCCACAGGGCACATACCATGAAACTCCCGCTTGACTTGAAGGATTTTCATGGCATACCACCTTCATGAGGAAATGCCCTTGAAGAGATCCTCAAAACCTGCCAACCTGACGAAGCTCATTTCTGGGGCACCCACAACGGCGCGGAACTCGGCCTGTTGCTGGTCAAGGGCTCGGAACGTATCGGGGTGGCACGCAAGCGGGTAGATGCACCCCAGCTGAGTCCGTGGATGTGGGTCGCCTTGCAGAATCTCGAACTGCACCGGCTGGTGGTAATCTACCCCGAAGTCCAGCGTTTTCCCCTGACAGATCGGATCGACGCCGTGCCGCTGGCCGAAATAGCCGGCAAGGGGGTCCCGTTCCGATAACCTGCCGCACCCGCGCCAGCTCCCCCCGGATCGCCAGCACCTCCTTCCACCTGTCCCCGAACACCGACAGATAGTAAGCCCCCAGGATCTGCTCCGGACAGACGAAGAGGTTGCGGCCCGCAGGAGCGGTCTCCAGCCAGCAGGCCAGCACCTGCTCGGCGAATTCCAGCCAATCTAAGAATTCCGGGGTGAATTCCCCCTTGCTGTTGAGGGCCCGGATCTGGGCGTGGTGCCCGTTGAAGGGGCGGTATTTTCGGTGAATTCCTGGGTCGTCATTTCATCCTCCCTTGGCGCGGACCGATCCGGCTGGCATCGATGGGCACAAAGCCCAGCTTGAGCGCGGGGGAATCCAGTCGCAGTTCGTAGTTGTCGCAGGCCGGATCGACGAAGCCGGGATCGGCGAGTACGGAGTGGCGGTCGAATCCCAGGGCGCGCCACTGTTCAAAGGACAACCTCCCTCCCCCCACCGGCCGCCTGCCAATCTGTTTAACGGCCTCCACAGGGGAACCAGAGAAGGTGATCTCCCCCCCCGGCGGCGGGCAGAGCAGGTTGCCCTCGCACTCGGCGATGGCCTGTCCCAGGTCCACGCCAGGCGTCAGGTTCAGCCGCACGAAATCGGCATCCGCTCGGGTCCAGACCAACAGGTTGCGGCAAAGGCGGATGCCCGACTCCGGGCCAGCGAAGAGCAGATAGATCTGCGACCTGGCGCTGTCGACGAAGATGTTGTTCTCCACGGTCACGTTGCGGCCGTAGTGGCTGATCATGATCCCTCCCAGGGTGTTGCGGGCGCAGATGTTGCCGTAAACCTGGGTCTCCATCGGCGCATTGTCGAAGTAGATGGCCCAGCCGTAGTAAAGGGACCAGATCCGGCCGCCGGCATGGTCGGTACCGCCGGGCTCGGCCTTGGTCCCGTAGGCGCCGCAGCCGATCACGTCGCGGACGCGGTTGAAGCGCACGATGCAACCCCTGGCCAACTCCGGATCGCCCTCCCAGGTGTACCAGCGGTTGGAGCAGATGCCGCCCGTGTCGCAGGTCTCCTCGCTCAGGTAGCGCAGGTCGTTGTACTCAACGATCACTCGCCCGAACCCGCTCAGCAGCCCGATGCCGAAGCGGGGGGTATGCTCGATGCGGTTGTGGGCCACCGTCACGTCCGGGGCGCTCACCCCGAAGAAGCAGATGCCGCAGGCGTGTTTCTCGTACACGCCGACGTGATGGATGTAGTTGTCGGTGATGAGGTGGCCCGGCGACCGCGGCCAGGCCAGCACCGTCGGTTCCCGCTCCTCCGGGTGGGTGTGCCACCGGGGCGGGTTGGGCACGTCTCCCGAGCGGGTGTCGTGGTGGGAGAAGCCTTGCTGAAAACTCCCCAGGAAGATCCCGTACGCGCCGGCCTGGGCGATCTCGTTGCCGGCGATGGTGCAGCGGGCGTTGGCGTGCTGCAGGCGGATGGCGTCGCCGCCCACGGCGTCGAACAGGCAGTCCTCGATGCGGCAGTCTTCGGCGTTCTCCAGATACACGGTCGGACTGGCGTTGGGGGTCTTGTAGTAGGCGTCCCTGCCGGGGAAACCCGACTGCGTCTGGGTGAAGGTCAGGCCGCGCAGGTGCAGATGGCGCACCGGTTGGCCCGGCTGGCCGCTGAGCCGGATCAGCGAGTCAGCGAAGGGGGCGCTCACCCCTTCGGGGTCGAAGGCGCCGGAGGGGGGCCAGAAGTAGACCGTGCCGGTATCGCGATCCAGACACCACTCGCCGGGCTCGGTCAGGTCTTCGAGCAGGTTCTCCACGCGGAACCGGTTGCCCGCGCGGAGACGGACCGACACTCCCAGGGACTCGCTGTAGGGCCTCAGGGCGCGGGCCAGGTGGATGGTACCGCGCTGGAAGTCAACGTGCCGGATCGGGACGATGTCGTTGATCCAACAGCTTCCGGGCACCACGAAAACCTCCCCCTGCTCCGGCTTCTGCCAGCGCGCCGGGAAGTCGCCCGGGTCGAAGGAGAAGGCCACCGGCACCGCGATCGCAGCCTCAGCGGCCGGCCCCAGGGACGGGTCTTCCGGGACGATGCCCTCGACGAAGGACCACCCCCCGTAGAGCGGATCGGCGGGGTCGTGTTTGGGCCGCCGGGCCCGGGTCATGCGGCGGCCCTGGTAGAAAAGCTGCCGGAGGTGCCACTGCCCCGCCCGCGTCTGCGGCACCTGCGCCTGCAGGATGCCGTCCCGAAAAGACTCCCAGCCCGTAATCGGCCGGCCGCCGCTGAGCACCGGCCGCTCGCCGGGGAAGGCGCGGTAGGTGACCGGGCCCTGGGCTGTGCCCGAGTCGCCCGGCCCCAGGCGCAGCGGCTCGGACATCAGATACACCCCGCCGCGCACCTGCACCTCGACCGGCGCGCGCAACGCGCCCTCCAGCCGCAACCTCCGGATGGCGTCGCGCGCGCCCGTCAGAGTCGCCAGCGGGCCGTCGGTGCCCGCCGCGTTCGGTTCCGGCAGCAGCCCGGACCACGTATCGCCGCCCTTCGCAGCCACGTAGAAGATCATCGCGAATCTCCTTGCCCTTGTCTATTCAGCGCACGCTTCGACCTGCATTCAGCAGGTAGAACCACGAACGAACACCAATAGACGCCAGGGCCAACGACTTGGGTCTTGGCTGGCATGCACTGCTCTGGTGAAGCCGTCGTCTGCTATTAGTCCATCACAGAGAATTTGAGGGGTTGGTTCCACGCCCCAGTATCTCTGCATTTCCTCTGTGAAGGACTACTAGCTCCTTCTCAGCGGCACCAGCCCCTCTCGCGTCACCCGGATGAACTGCGCCCGCATCAGCGACTCGTGGGAGTCAAAGTAGACATAGAGCACCACATCCGGCTCCACCTCGACCATGCCGCCCATCACCCAGATGGCGCCGTCGATCAGCGTGCCCTCGTCCCAGGTATGACCATCGTCCCGGCTGCAATGCACGGTCATCGACGGCAGCCGGTGGGCGACGAGCACGGCACCGCCCGAGGTCCGCAGCATATTGGGCGTCGCGTAGCCGGGGAAGGGACCGCGCACGCAGGGGCTCCACGTGGCGCCGCCGTCCTTCGACCACGTCTCCCACATCCACGGCGAATAGACAGGCCGCACCAGTGCCATGAGGTGTCCGTCCCGCCCCATCTCCGCGCCACAGACCTCCGTGAGGTCCAGATTGCCCTCCACAGGCTCGGCGTCTATGGGGAAGGACGCCCGATCCACGTTCACCGGCGGCGACCAGGTGCGGCCATCGTCGGTGGAGCGGCAGGCAAAGGCCTGGCAGTGGAGCGCGCCCCAGGTATGAATCCCCAGATCCTCCGCCGTCAGGTCGCAGCCGCCGTACACGAAGAGCATCATCGAGCCGTCGCGGCAGTTCACGAACGCCTGCGGACCGATGTGCATCTTCTTCAGGTGTTTTGGCTTCGGGCCGACTTCGATGGACTGGGGCGCCGACCACGTGTGTCCGGCGTCCTCCGACTCGGCCACCATGAAGCCGTCGTCCAGGCACATGAGCGCGATCAATCGCCCGCCTGGCGTGAGGTGCAGGCGGGTCGGCAGCCACTGATCGCCGCCCTGTCCCACGGCATGTGGTTGCGGCGGCGACCAGGTGCGCCCTCCATCGCGGGACCGCGTGGCCCAATGTGTGGATTTCCCGGAGTATGGCGGGTCCTGCTCCGAGTAGGCGAGCAACAGCTCGCCGTCCGGCAGGCGCACCAGATCGCCCGGTTTCTGCCAGAGGGCCGGCGTCTTCGGGCACGGGTGGAACCAGTTGGTCGGCTGCTTGATGCTCGCATCCCAGACGAACTTGCGCTCCGGCTGGCTCTCCACCTCGATCTGGCGGAGGTCCGCTCTGCCCACCGCAAACACGCCCAGGGCGCCGGCTTCGGCGTAGCTGTCATCCTCGGCCTCGAACACCCCGTGCTCGCCGACGCGGACGGTCAGCTTATTGCCGATCAGACGCACGTCGGCCGTCAGCCACAGCCCGCTGTTGCTGGGCACGCGGCGCACCAACTCCATCTTGATACATCTCAGATAGCCCGTCTCGTCCATCTTGGAGAAGGCCGCCCAGAAGTGCTGCGCGCGCGAGCCCTGCCCGCAGTTGGGGAAGTGCACCAGATAGAAATGCGCTTCGTCGGCTGCACGCAGGATGATCCCCGCATCGCTATGGCCGGTGAGCCGAAACGCGAACCTCGCCCTCACGTCGCGGCTGGCGAGCCGGGTACAAAAGGCGTAATGGTGGCCCTGCAACCCAAGCCCGTCGCTGCGCCGGAACGGCTCGGGAACCGCCATGAGGCCGTCCGTCCCGTCTTCCCAGGCGCCGTTGACAAAGTGCCAGCCGTGGTCATCGCCGATGCGCAGCAAGTTTCTGTCCTGAGCAGCCAGATCCAAGGCTCCTTTCGCAATCTCCGTGAGGCGGGGTCTGCGCCACGAATCCGAACCTTTCAGCGATCCCACTCCTCGAACGACGAAGAACCGCCGCCATGTGACCGAGTGATACTCCCAATAGGGTCCCTCTACTACGATCTGCGCGATGCCTGTGCGCTACGGATCGACGACCAGCCCGGAGGGCGTGGCGCGCACCCGCAGCACGCGCCGATCCGCCTGGCCGGGCCGGCCGAGGTAGCCCATGTAGTTGACCAGCACCACATCGGGCTCCACCTCCAGCGCCTGGTGGTTGGCCCAGAGGGGGTAGTCCAGGATCGTGCCGGCATCCCAGGTGATGCCGTTGTCCCAACTGAGATTGGCGCCCAGGTACGGGAAGCGGTGCACGGCGACCAGCGCGCCGCTGGCCGTGCGCGTCAGGGTGCTGCAGTACCCGGGAAAGGCGCCGAAGGCCGCCGGCTCCCAGGTCCTGCCCCCGTCGTTGCTCTGCACCCGCCACATGTACGGCCACGGGCCGGGCCGGCCGTACCCGATGACGACGTTGTCTTCGGTCTCGGCCAGGCCGATCTCGCTGAAGTTGCCGACGCAGAAGAGGGCTTCCCTGCTGTTGTTGGCATCGCACCAGGCCGGCGCTTCCCAGGTCTGGCCGTCGTCGGTGCTGCGCAACACGTAGTTCGTGCTGACCATCGCGTTGACGTAGTCGCGGAATTCCCGCTGGCACATGAGGGGCACCAAGAGCGTGCCGTCGCGCAGGCGCAGGGGTTGTCCGGACGGGCCGGCCTCGGTCAACTCGTCCGGCCAGGCGCCGGTGACGGTGAGCGGATGCGGCCCCTGCCAGGTGCGGCCATCGTCGCTGGAGGTGTAGGTGTAGAACGCGCCAGGGCCCCTCGCACCCGGCCGGGTATGGAGGGTCACCCAGGTGCCGTCCTGCTGCACGAAGTTGGTGCCGAACGCCTTGTGCAGGGTCGCCGGCTCCGGCTTTGACCACGTCCGGCCATGATCGCGGGAGCGCACCCACTTGAGGTAGCGCGGTTCCTCCGGGCCGCCCGGGTTGTGGAAGGGCACCCCGGCGGTCAGCAGGCCGGAGGCGCTACGGATGATGCTGGGGTAGCCCTGGTAGGTGTCCGGATCGGTCTCCGGGCAGGGCGTCACCCAGTGGGGTGGCAGCGGCGCCAGCCCCTTCCAGGCGCGCGGCGGCTGATGGGCGCCTCCCACCTCCAGGTCGGCGAAGTCCGTCACGCAGCCGTGCCCGGCGGGGGTGATGCCCATGATCCCGAGCAGGCCGGCCTCGTAGGTCGTGTCCTGCGCGTCCACCACCAGGCGTCCCTCGATCCAGGCGCGGATCCGCGAGCCAGTGCCCTCCACCCGCCCCTCGTACCAATGATGGGTCCGCGGCGTCAGTTCCCGCACCAGCCCAAACTGCAGGTAGCGCTGCAGCGGGGTGCCATCGGCGAGGATCAGCCCGGCCCACATATGCCGGTTGCGGGCCTGCTGACCGCACCAGGGCATGTCCAGCGCGTAGTACCGGCCCATATCCTGCAGCCGGAAGAGCAGGCGTACCCCGTTGTGCCCGGAGCGGGCCTGGAAACGAAAGGTCGCCGAGAAATCGCCGTAAACCCGGTCGTGCCGCACCGCCACGAACACGCGGGACTGATCGTCATACACCACCCCATTCTGGCGTTCCCCCTCCTGAAGCAGGATCTCGCCGCCGCTGCCGTCGGCCCACCGGCCATTGACAAAGGACCAGGCCGCCCCGTCGCCGATGGTCCACCTTTTGCCGATCCCCCTGTGTGCCATCATCGCCTCCTTCGATGAAAAATGTCCGTGATCTGGTGGGTTTCACACTTCAGGGGTGGAACTCCTCACTTCGCACGAGGTCATAGCCCGGTACCCAGGAGCGATACCACGGGTCTGAGCAGGAGGCTGCATGGTCGCGCCGGAGAGTCTTGACCGCCGGTTGCCTAGCGCTCAGCGACGCGATAACCATTCGACTTTCAGTATGCCGTCGACTTCCAAGGGTTTGAGCTCCGGATCGCCGGTCAATAGCACCGCCTGGTGCTCCTGGGCCACGACCACGGCAAACGCCTCTGCGAACGAAATCGCATATCGCGCTTTGAGCCGCGCCGCCAAAAAGGACGACGCTCCGACGGCGTCGCTCACCTGACGTGCCACTCGACCGTCAGCGGCTTGGCGCCGTTGAGCTCGCCGTAGCCGGCGCCAGTGGTGCCGGTTGGCTCGGGGCCGAAATAGCGCTCGTCGATCGGCAGCCGCGCCGGCTGCCAACGGATGTCGCAGGAGACGCGCACGCGCCCGGTCGGATCGTGATGATCGAGGCTGCCATGGCCCAGATACATGCCGAAGAGGCACAGGTCACCCGCGCTGAAATTCGCGCTCAGCAGCCGCGTGCCACGGGCGCGGGCGAAGCTGATCGCGTCAGCGCCGAGATCGGCCTTGCGCTCGGGATTGCGTACGACATCGAAGCCGGCGAGCGCGCCGGTGAGGTCGCCAAAGCGATGCGAGTTCTCGACCACGACGAAGGGCCCGCGCTCGACTGGGCAGTCGCCGAGCGGGATCCACGCCGTCCACACCTGATCGTGCCCGCGCGTGAAGAACGGGTAGTCGAAATGCAGTCCGGTGGCGCGGCCCTGCACGCCCACACGCAGGAAGAGGTAGTCCATCGCGCGCACCGGCTCGCCGGCGACCGACTCGACGATCTGGCCGAGCATCGCGCCATTGGTGATGCGTCGCACGCGCGGCCCGTCGCTGACCGACTTCCAGAACCGTCCGCGATCGCCCTCGAGTTCGTCGCGCCTTGAGCGGCCGGTGAAGCACCCGTCACTGCCCGGCTCGATCTCGTCGACCGCCTCGAGGCGTGTTAGCACCTCTGCCCGCGCCGCGCGAACCGCCTCGGCGTCGAGGGCGCCGCGCAGGAAGAGATAGCCGTCCTGGGCCAGGCGCCGGCGCAGTTCCGCCGCATCGCCCAGCCGCGACGATGAATCGGAGAGGGGCGCGATCAGCTCGGGTGGCACGTCCGCACCCTTCACCCTCGCGCGGGTCAGATCATCGTTGCTCATGGTTTCCCTCCTGGCCATATTCTCCGACGGCACGTCGGACTGGATGCAATGCACGGCGGAAGCAATTCACGGGAGGTTGGCAAAGGCGGCCCACCGCCGATGAACAGAGCCCAACCTTCTCCGCTGGTCGGCGCGACCACGTGTAGGCAGAGACCGCGAAGGAGGCCGGGCACAAGTGGGTTTATAGATATTTCAGAGGCCTCCGTCAAGGAGGCCCGCGGGGCCGGGGCGCTAATGAACGACGCCAACTGGGTTGCCGGCAAGTTCGGCAATACGCTGAGCTTCAATGGCACTAGAGCGGGCCCAGATCCCGTATTCGGCGGCCTACAATATCGGCGCCGAGGTCACCCCGCCACAGAACAAGATCCTCTACTTCACCGGCCTGATCGATGAAGGGCACCTGTACAACCGGGCGTTCAGTGGCACTGAGTGGCAAGTATCATAAACACAGTTGCTTATGACCCAATTCACGAGATTGCCCCTGACCCCGGGAATTGTGTACATTACCGCACTGGCGTGTCAGTGACCGCGATGCCTGGTGAGTTGATTACTCAATGATCGAACTGCCCGTCCCAGCGCCCACACCGCCATGACGCGCCCCCGCGATTTAGCGGCACGGTGTTCGCCAGTCTCGATCCGGCACTGCAGCAACACGTGATTGAGCGCACCGAACATTCGCTGTGAGGGGGGCGATCCTGGCTGAAACGGATCCCCAGCAAGCAAGGAGGAGTACTCTTCGCTGGAGGATGACATGGCATCGACCCTGACAGAGCTGGAGCTGATCGAGTTGGGACGGGAGTTGGATGCGGAACTGTCGTTGGGCAAGATGGAGCAGCTCAAAGACCAGGACTTGGAGAGATTGGGTCTGGAACTGGAAGAGGACCTTGCAGCCCTGGACGTAGAGGATCTGGCGGTGTCACTATTGGGGCAGAATTGGGTAGCTTCTGATGGGTAATCTGACCGAACAGATTCGAGAAGCCGGGGTCCCCAGGGGAGACACGGTCCTGGTGCATTCCTCCTTCAAGTCCCTGGGTATTCGCGATCCGGAGGAGTTCCTACTCGCCATGCTGGAGGTGCTGGGCGAGTATGGCACGTTGCTCATGCCAGGTTAATCCTACCAACAGCAGCCACCGAATATCCACAACACCAACACGACCCCCTCCTGTGTGGGGTTCCCCAGCGAGTATTTCCGCACCCGTGCGGGCACGGTCAGAAGCCAACACCCGACCCACTCGGTCTGTGGCATTGGTTATAAGGTGCATGAGCTGCTCGATACGCATGGCTACGACAGTACCCCCTGCGGCCACCACTCCCCCTTCAACAAGCTGTTTCATCGGGGAGGGAAGATCCTGATGGTCGGTTGCGGGCTGAAACCCAACACCTCGATGCACGCGATCGAGGAGTATGTGCAGCCGCCATGCCTGTTCGGCGCGCCAATGGAATACACGACCACCCATGCCCAGGAACGCACCTTCACCAAAACCTACCTTCCCCATGGATTTAGGGGGTTTGCACAGCGCTATGATCGCGTGCAGGAGACCCTGGGTGACGAAGGCTTGCGGCTGGGCGTAATCGGCAAGGCGCAAGTGCGCCTGCTCGACTGCGGGATCCTTTTCGAAAAAGCCTTGGCGGCACTCAGACGGAATCCGCTGCATTACGTCGATGGCAGCGGGTGAGTACCCGGCAACTGATTATCTGACAGCCAACGAAGTGTTCGGGTCGGTGCCTTTTCCACCCTGATCAGGCAGGAAGCCTTGTCCCCACAGCGGTTGCATTCACTTCCGCGACGCGGCCGTCGGCGATCACCTGGACGCGCCGCGGCCGGGGCGACCTGATCAGGCCGTCGAGCAGTTTCCCGTCCTTCCACGTCAGATCAACGGTGAAACCGCCTCGCGCGCGGAGGCCGCGGGCAGCGCCGGTTGACCACGTTGAAGGCAGGGCGGGAAGCAGCCGGATGATCGGCCCGCCGTCGGAGGTGACCTCGTGGCTCTGCAGCAGCATTTCGGCGATGGCCGCACAGCCGCCAAAGTTGCCATCGATCTGGAAGGGGGGATGGGCACAGAACAGATTGGCGTAGGAGCCACCCCCGTCGCTGTAGTTAAACCCCTGGTCCCTCACCGGGCGCAGCAGGACCTGGAGCAACCGGTTGGCGTGGTCGCCGTCACCGAGCCTGGCCCAAAAGTTCATCTTCCATGCCATGGACCAGCCGGTTGAGGTGTCGCCGCGGCGCTCAAGCGAATATCTTGCGCCGGCGAACAACTCCGGCGTCTGCGGGCTGATTTCCGTGCCGGGAAACAGGCCCCAGAGGTGAGATATGTGGCGGTGATGGACTTCGTTTTCCTCAAAATCCTCCTGCCATTCCATGATCCGGCCCTCGTCGTTCACGCGCGTGGGCATGAGCCGCGCGCGCGTGGCGTCGAGGCCCTTGGCGAAACTCCCGTCAAGGCCGAGTATCCGGGCTGCTTCTGCGGTACGGAGAAACAGGTCGCGAATGATCTGGAGATCGAAGGTAGATCCGACGCAGACATACGCGGTCTTCTTCTGGCCCTTGGGGTTGAGGTAAAGATAGCTGTTCTCGGGCGAATTCGAGGGGGCCGTCACCAGCAGGCGGGTCTTTGGATCCTCGACGAGCGCGGCCTGGCAGAACCTGCTGGCGTCGCGCATGATGGGGTAGTACTCCCGGAGAAAGGCCTTGTCCAAGGTGAAGGCGTAGTGCGCGGCGATGTGCTGCACGAGCCATGCGCCGCAGGTGGGGCCCACGCAGGCGGGCAGGTAGCTCGGTGCCGTGTCGTGCCACGGGTTCTGGGTGTGGTTCGCCATCCAGCCTGGGGCGTCATAGTACGCCCTGGCGGTCTTCCTGCCTTCCCTGGCGACCCCCTTGATGAAGCGCATCAGCGGCAGGTGGCAATCCGAGAGATTGGTGACCTCGGCCGGCCAGTAGTTCATCTGCAGGTTGATGTTGCTGTGGAAGTCGCCACGCCACGGCGTGTCATATTCCTCCGCCCACAGGCCCTGCAGGTTGGTCGGAAGCTGTGAATCAGGCCGCGACCCGGACACCATCAGGTATCGGCCGAACTGGAAATACAGCGCCGCAAGGGCCGGGTCGGGGGTCTTCATCGCCTCGCGCAGGCGCTCCGGCGTGGGCAGATGCGAATTGGGGCCACCGGGGAGGCTGATGCCGCAACGGTTCATGTACGACCCGTGATCGGCTACGGCATCCTGCCTGACGGAGTCGAAGCGGCGCCCCAGTGCTTCTGCTAGCCGCCGGCGTGCCAGCAACGCGAATCCTTTGCGGAAGAGGTTGGTTCCGGCGGACACCATGACCACGGCTTCACTGGCACCCTGGACGGAGAGCGCGCCGGCGGAAACCCCGACCTTGCCGCCCTTCGCGCGCACACCGAGAAGAGCGACGTACTTCAGGCCCTCACCCGAGCCGCCCGCGGGTTTGCTGAAGGGCAGTTGGCCCTCCATGCGCAGGAACCCGTCGTCTGCGGTGATGGCGGCGCACTCCTTGCGGGAAAGAGACGCCGTAAAAGAAATCGCGCGTGGCCTGTCTGCCTTGATCCGCAGGGCGATGACCTCGTCCGGCTTTGAAACCACGAGCTGGCGCACGAACGTGACGCCGTCAAGCTGGTAGCGGGTCGTGGCGATGCCCGTCATGAGATCGAGCTCGCGCCGGTACTCGCCGGGAGCGGCGTCGGCCCCGCCGAACACGAGGGTCAGATCGCCAAGGGCCTGGTAACAGCCAAACTGGTCTCGGTCCTTCCAGCCCGCGACGCCGTCGGCATAACCGAAACGTTTTTCTATTTCTCCCTGTGCCTCGGCGATCCTGCCCGCAAACAGCCTCTTGCGGACGCGTGGCAGGCACTTGTGCGCATCGCAGCGGTTGCCGTCGTAGGGGCCCCCGGTCCAGACGGACGACTCATTCAGCGCGATGCGCAGCGTCGAGGTGCCGCCGAAGTCCATGGCGCCGAGTCGGCCGTTGCCGAGGGCGCAGGTTTCGTGAAAGGCCCTGGCCGGTTCCGTGAACCATACGATCATCGGTGCTGAGAGGTCGGGAACGCGCCTCTCAGGTTTCATCGCGGCGTGGCGCCGCTGTTCTGCTGGCCGTCTCAATGCCGCCATAACGCGATCCTCTCTATCTACCTCGTCCTTGCCCGACAGCCCCGCCTCCGCCCCGCCGGTGGAGGGCTATGGTACATGACGCGCGCCATTCACTCGCCGGGGAAATGCCCCCGGTACTCCAGGCCCAAAAGCTCCCGGGAACGGGCCACGTTGCAGTACTGGTCCGCCTCCGGATGGCTGGCGGTGTGCAGGATGTCGAAGTCGATGGTGTCGTTTTCCAGCGCCAGGTGGCAGGCCTGGGCCAGGTCGTGGCGGCAGACCCAGCCCAGGCCACCGCGGGCGGGCGAGCCGTCCCGGTAGATGCGGCGCCGGCTGTCGCCGATGCTGCAGGGCCGGAAGACGATGACGCGCAGGCCGTGGGCGTCGTGGTACTGGCGGCACACCTCCTCCTGCAGCCGCTTGGTGATCCCGTACAGGTCCCCTTCCTTGCTGCGCACCTCCGACGACAGGAAGAGCCCGTCGGGGTGCTGCACCACGCAGGAACCCATCTGCACCACCCGCCTGAGGCCGCGCCGGCGGGCCGCCTCCAGCACGTTCCACATCCCTTTCACATTGATGAGGAAGGGCTTCACGTCGTCCTCGGGCGGGTCCTGAGAACCGAAATACGCGGTCAGGTTGACCACCCCGTCCATGCCCTCCAGGGCCCGGTCCACCGCGCCGAAGTCGGCGATGTCCCCGTAGACCTTCTCCCCCTCCCAGTCCCCGTCGAAGCGCCGGTACACCTCCCACGCCTGCGGATCGTGGTCGAAGGCCCGCACCTGGTGGCGCCCGGCGAAGTTTTCCAGCACCGCCCGGCCGACCCAGCCGGCGGCGCCCATGACGGCCACTTTCATGCTCTACTCCCCCCTGTAGGCGTCGCGGTTCGGGTTTCCTGCGGGCCGACGCCCAGTTCCCCGGCGACTACGGCCATGCCATCGCGGATGAACTGCGCGTCGTCGCCCAGATTGAGCAGGGTGGCGCCGGCAGCCGCCCAGCGCCGATTGTCGGCCCCGCTGCCGCCGAAGATCCCCACGGGTTTGCCCGCGGCCACACAGGTGGCCAGGGCCTCCTCGGCCAGGGCGTCCACCTGCGCCGCGCACTCGGCGTAGGCCCGACCCAGCGACTGGGCCAGGTCGTTGCGCCCAACCACGAAGCCGTCCACGCCCGGCAGGGCGCACACCTCATTGAGGATGCGGACGAAATCGATGGTCTCGATCATGACCCACAGCAGGGTGCGCTCGTTGCCCGCCCGTAGGTAGGAATCCAGGTCGGCCCAGAAGCCACTGGGCCGGTAAGGGCCGACGCCGCGTTGCCCGAGGGGGGCGTACTTGGCCTCGCGCACACACTCGCGCACCTCCTGCAGTGTCCGCATGTTCGGCACCAGCACCCCATCGGCGCCCCAGTCGAGCGCCTTCTTGATCCAGGGGCCGGAGACATAAGGGGTCCGCACGATGGTGAACATCGGCGAGGGGGCCAAAAGCTGCAGCACCTGCGGCAGGTTGACCTCGTTCCACAACCCGTGCTCCCAATCGAGGACACACCAGTCGAGTTCCACGGCCAGTGCCGCCTCGACCACGGCGGGTGAACCCAGGTCGAAATTGGTGCCGCGCACCGGCAGTCCCGCCCGGCAGCGGGCGAGGCTCTTCTTCGGAAAGGATGGGCTCATCGGGATGCCTCCAACTCGACGATCATCTCCGCCTCCACCGCGATGCCCCCCCACAGCGAGGCGACACCAAAGGCGGAACGGGCGTGATAACCGGCCTCGCCAAACACCTCCACCAATAGACCGGAGCACCCGTCGGCCACCTCCGGCGGGTCCGTGAACCCGGGGGCCGCGTTGACCAGGAACAGGACCTTGACGATCTGCCTGACCCGGTCGAGGTCGCCGGCCTGGACCTTCAGCGTCCCCAGCAGGTTGATCGCGGTAAGACGCGCAGCCGCCTGCGCCTCAGCGAGTGACAGGTCAGCGCCGACGCGGCCGCATATCCACGAGCCGTCGGGCCTGAGCGGCCCGTGGCCCGACAGGTAGACCACGGACCCGACCTGGCGGCAATCGACGATCTGGTTGGTGGGAGCCGGCATCACGGGCAGTTCGATGCCCATGTCCTGCAGCTTGGCTTCGATGCGCATGGATTTCTCCTCAGGTCGGGGGAGCTAAGCTGCTTCCTGCTCGCGACATTTCAGCTAGGCCGAGTTCCGAGCGCGTATAGTCCGGCAAGGCTCCTCTTCTCGAGGCGACCAATGCGCCCACTTTGCAGGCGAAGTCACAGGCTGCCTCCGGAGACGTGCCGGATTCGAGACTGGAGATCATTGCGGCTGAGAACGCGTCTCCAGCACCTACGGTGTCCACCACATTGACAGCGTAGGCGGGGCAGAACCTGAAGGCATCCTCCGTGGAAACATAGGCGCCCTTGGGACCGCAAGTTATGCACATCCAGCGGATTCCGAAATCCCGGCGGAACCTCTCCGCCAACAAACCGTACCCCTCCTCCTTTAGCCCGAAGAGCTCTTTCATCACCTGAAGCTCCTTCTCATTTACTTTCACGATGCTCGCCTTGGCCAGGGAGTATTCGAGGACCTCCTTGTCGATGAAGCTCATCCGAAGATTGACGTCGAAAAAGATATGCCTGAACTTGCCGGTGGCGATGACCTTGCGCAGGCTCTCGCGAGTTGTAGGTGATCGCTGTGCTATGGTACCGAAATAGAGGCAATCGAACCCAAGATCCCTGATCAATTGGAGCGACGCATCGTCTGCGCGGATGAGGTCGAAGGTGGTGCGTTCCGGAATCAGAAACCGAGCGTTCTTGTTTTCATCGATCAGGGCCCTGACTACGCATGTCGGCGTCTCTATGGTTTTGACGAAATCCGTCCCGACTCCCTGGGATTCCATCGTGTTCAGAGTCGCTGTTCCCAGAGCATCGTCCCCGACCGCGGTGAAGAGATAGGCGCCTTCAATACCGATTCTGCGGGCATGAGCAGCCACATTGAACGGAGCTCCGCCAATACACCGCTGCCCATCGATCTCGTCCCAGACGACCTCGCCAAACGCCAGTAGCTTCATCTTTCCTCCTCCCCCCAACCGGCGATCGCCGACGACCTGTGCCCAGGCAGGTCAACGAGCGGACCTGCTACCAGCACCGCGTTCGCGGCTATCCCATCGTTCAAAGCGGCAGCCAGCGCGGATGGTCGGCGCCCTGGTCCTCCAGACCGCGGGTCAGCAGGCGCTGGCCGGAGCCGTCCGCCTCCATCACCCACAGCCCAGGCACGCCGCCGTTCTCGGCGCGGCAAAAGGCGATCAGACTGCCTTCGGGCGACTCGCAGGCGCGGAAGTCCCACCCCGGCGGCGTGTTCGAGGTTAGCACCGCCACCTCGCCGCTAGCCGGATCGAGCCGGCAGACCTGGGTGCCGCCACGGGCCAGCTCCGGCTTGAACTCGCGGTTGAAGTGGTCGGTGTCGGGGCGCTGATCCTGGTATTCCCACGGCACCTTGGCGCCGGGCAGCCGGCGCGGGAAGAGGATCTGCCCCTCCCGCGTCCAGGCCGGCACGTTCGAGCCGCCGCCGCGGTTGCCGGGATACCCGTAGGAGGCGGCGAACCACGCCGCCTGGCCCTGGGTGAGCAGGCGGTGTTCCGAGCCGTCGGGCCGGCTCAGGCGCAGGTCCGACCAATCGTGCCCCGGATCGCTCCGGTGGTGGCAGTCCTGGTACAGCAGCCACTGGCCGTCGGGCGACCAGACCGGGCAGAAAGAGAGATGGTCGGGGTCCTTCGCCACCAGCACCCGCGCCTCGCCCTGCGGGTCGCAGGTCCAGATCTGGTAGCCCTGGGGACTGGCCAGGTGAAAGGCGATCCACCGCCCATCCGGGCTGAGGCTGAAGCCGTAAGCCACCCCCTCGGCAGGCCCGGTGAAAGGACGCGCGTCGGAGCCGTTGAGGCGCATGTTGAAGATCTGCGCGTATCCCGGCCGGCAGACCTGCATCAGGATGCGCTCCCCCTGCAGGAGCAGTTGCGGGGTGTAGAACGCCACCATCCGCTCCTGGATCGCCAGCTCCTCAAGGGTTCCCCGCTCGAGATCGTAGGCCCACAGGTGCGTGGGGGTCTGGGTGTAGTACTGCTCGAAGGGTCGGCCGGGGCCGTCGCGGCGCGGCTCCATGCTCAGCAGCAGGACGCGCCCGTCAGGCAGGAAGCTGCTGGGCTGCCAGGTAGCCTGGCCAGGCGCCTCGGGTTCGAGCACGCGCAGCCCGGTGCCGTCGGCATGGATCAGGCAGGTCCTGCCGCCGGAGGTGAAGAAGAGCCGCGCTTGGCCCGTGCCGGCCTTGCCGGATTCGGTTTCATCAGAACGAAGATCTTGCCTGGACATTACTCTTTCTCCTCGGTGCCCTGACTTGAAACCATCTTTCGTTTTGTTATCGGATATAGATCACCGCACTGCCGCGGCATCGCGCCGATCCGCCGGATCACCCCATCCCGTGCTCCGTACGCGCGATGACATTGTCCTGCAACTGGCGGTTGAGGTTGGCGAAGTACTCGCTGTAGCCGCCCACCCGCACGATGAGGTCGCGGTGTTTGTCCGGCTCGCGCTGCACCTCCAGCATGGCGGCGCGGTCGAGCACCGAGATGCGGTTCGTGCGCCAGACCAATAGGGCCTGGCTGCGGCTCAGGCGCTGGCCGCCCGCCGCAGCCAGGGCTTTAGGCCGTGCTCCATGTAGGTGCGCGCCGCTGTTTCCTGATAATCGGGGTCCAGGCCCAGGGCCGGATTCGAGCCGTAGTACCCGGCGATGAAGCCGCCGCCGAAGGGGGCCGCCACCTCGAGGATGTACTCGCGGGCGGCGGCGATGCGGGCGTGGTCGCGGGTCTGCAGGGTGGTCTGGATATCCACCGGGCACTCGAAATGCACCTTGCCGCCAAAGTTGCGGGCCAGGTAGTCGATCTCGTGCAGCTCGGGCTGGTCGAATTGCAGGATATCCACCCCGGTCTCGATCCAGTCGGGGATGATCTGGCGCACGAAACCGCAGGAGTGCAGCCTGAAGCTCAGGCCGCGGCTTTTCGCCGCCCCCACCACCCGCTGGTACACCGGCTTGAACAACTCCCGGAACATCGCCGGGCTCACCAGCAGCCGGTCCTGGGTGCCCCAGTCCTCCCCCAAGGAGATGCCGTCGACGCCGATGTCGGCGTAGCGGTGTACCCGCGCTTCCAGCAGCCGGGCGATGCGGTTGAGCAGGGCCACCACCCGCTCCGGCTCCCCGGCGCAGTCGGCCAGGAACACCTCCATGCGCCGCATGTAACGGGCGATGTCGAAGGCCATACCCATGCTGCCCTGCACGTAGTATCCTTCGGCGTGGTAGTTCTTGACCTGCGCCGCCGCATCCTCGTACAGCTCGGCCCGGTCCACCTCGGGCCAGTCGCAGGCCTCCAAAAGCTCCCACCCCTGCTAGATGACCCCCCGGTAGACCTCGACCTTGGTGATGCTCTCCAGCCGGCGCCACTCGTTGCCCCACTCGTCGATCATGTTGTAATAACCCTCATGCTCGGTCCAGGGCTGGGTGTACCGGTTGGGGGCCGGCTGGCGGGAGACGATGCGAAAGTCGGAGGGAAAGCCGTTGCCCATGGCATAGGGGATGCGCGGTGGGCTGGCGAAGGCGAGGCTCTGCTGCACGAGGTCGCGGCTGGAGAGGGGCATGGCGATCTCCTCCGGGGGGTCGGCGGGGCCAGGGAACGGGCACGTTGTACGATAGCAAAGCGGCCCGCTCCCGGCCAATCCCCACCCCGCTCAGCCCATGCCGAACATCCGCTCCTTATGGCTTTGTCGGGATACGTGCATTCCGGCAGGGGTGAGGTCTCAGGCCCTGCCCTGCCTGGGCGGCTGCCAGCGCCGCAGTTGTTTCTGCCACACCTGCGCCAACTCCCCCCGGATCGCCAGCACGTCCTTCCACCTGTCCCCGAACACCGACAGATAGTACCCCCCCGCGATCTGCTCCGGACAGGCGAAGAGTTCGCGGCCCGCGGGAGCGGTCTCCAGCCAGCAGGCCAGCACCCGCTCGGCGAACTCCAGCCAATCTGAAAATTCCGGGGTGAACTCCCCCTTGCTGTTGAGGGCCGGGATCTGGGCGTGGTGCCCGTTGAAGGGGCGGAAGTGCAGTTGATTGGCCAACTGGATCAGGTCGGGCCGCTCGGCCAGGCGGTCCCAGTAGGGAGGGGAGAGGTGTTTAACCACCGCCGGGTGGGAGAAGTCCCAGGTCATCTTGAGCGGTTTCTTCTCGGCCTTTTCGTAGCCCCGGGCCAGGGCATAGGCCTTCTCCGGGGTCTCGGTGCAGGTGTCGCGGTGCACCTCCACGGACACATCCATCCCCAGGTCGTCGGCAGCGTCCATCAGCCGGCGGGCCACCTCCACCGCGCGCGGGGTGGGGGTATCGTGGTCGAGCATCTGCACGTTGACCACCCGGGCGTGGGCCGCCTTGATCGCCTTGAGTTTGCGGCGGATCTCGGGAATGCCGTTGAGGTCGGTGGTGCAGGCGAAGATCAGGCCCGAGGCCGCCACCTGCTTGGCGTTGACGATGGTGATGCGGCTGAGGAAGCCGTCGAAGCCGGCCTCCTTCACCTGGCGCAGCTTGCGCTCGATGCTCCACTCGCCTTTGGCGTCTCCGTACCCCATCAGGCTGCCCAGGGTGGCCATGTGGCGGATCACCGGCTTGTCGGCGCTCTTCTTTGCTGCCACGGGCATCTCCTCTCTCAACTTTTGGGGTAGAGTTTTTCGACCACCTGGATGAGGGCCTGCATGAACCCCACGCAGTGGGCCCGGCCTCGGTGGCCCCAGGGCGAATCCCCGGCCACGTGGGGCACATGGTCGTCGATCAGGAACCCATCGAAGCCCACCTCGTGCAGGGTCCTGACCACCTCGAAGGTGTCCACCTGACCGCAGTCGATGAAGGTCTCGTGGAAGTTCTCCACCGGCCCCACCACGTCGCGGAAGTGGATGTAGATGATCTTTTTCTGGCCGCCGAAGTGGCGGATGGCGCGCATGACGTTTTCGTGGCCGCCCATCTCGGACCAGCAGCCCATGCAGAAGTCCAGGCCGTGGTGGGGGCTGTCGAAGGTGTCCATGTTGCGCTTGAAATCCTCGAAGCTGCTGCAGATGCGGGCGATGCCGCCCAGGGTGTTGCCGGTGGGCGGGTCGTCGGGGTGCAGGGCCAGGCGCACGTTGGCCTTCTCGGCCTCTGGCAACAGGCGCTCCAGGTACCACTGGTAGTTGGCCCACATCTCCTCGTGGGTGAAGACGCGGCCGTGGGTCAGCTGCTTGGGGTCGTGGGCGGCCAGTTCGAAGCGGGTGCCCCGGGCCCCGCCGCGCAGCACCGCCGGTTCGGGGGTGCGCCAGACGCTGTTGGGAATCCAGTGGTACCCCAGGATAGGGATGCCGGCCCGGCCCATGTTGCGCACCGTGGTGGCCATGTATTGCAGCTGCTCCTCGCGGCCGGGCAGGCCCAGCATGATCTTGTCGTAAAAGGGGATGGGCACATTCTCAAGGGCCATCAGCCGCAGGCCGGCGGCATCGGCCCGGGCCTTGAGGGCGGCCAGGTCCGCGTACTCCCACTGCTTGTCGCCGGGGAGTTTGGGGGTGTTCATCAGGAAGTCGTCGCAGCCCATCTGCTTGATGAAGGCCAGCAGCTCGTCGCTCAATTCGTTGAACTGGCCCAGGCCGACGCGCATCTTGAGGGACATGGGAAAATCTCCGGAAAGGGGGAGGACGGCAAGGCGGGGGGAATCTGCCCAATCGCCGGGCCGGCGTCAAGCGGGATTGTCCGGTGCCAGAGAGGGCAGCTACTCCAGCAGCGGCACCTCCAGGTACCCTTCTGCCACGAACAAGCTCCCCTCGGCCGTGCCTCCGGGGGCCAGTTCCTGCAGCCGGCGGCCCAGCTCGCGCGCCGGGATCAGGGCGGCCAGCGCCGCCGCAAAGGCGGCGCCCACCGCTTCCACCTGGGCGGCGGATTCGTGGGCGAATTCCAGTCGAAAATGGCGGATGCCCGCCTCCAGCCAGGTGTCCAGATGGTGGCTGGCCTCCTGGGCCTGGGCCCCGAAGACGGTGTTGCGGCAACCCACGTCGGCCAGCACCGGATGGGCACGTCCGGCGGTGTCGCGCAGGGCCACGCGGTGCTTCTCGCAGGGCCGGCCGCAGTCGCGGTAGCTGGTGCCGGTGGAGAGAAAGCGGCAGAAGACGCAGTGCTCGGTGTGGAAGACCGGAAGGTGCTGGTACGCCACCACCTCCAGGCGCTCTGGTCCCACCTTGCCGGCCAGCTCGGCCACCTGGGCGGCGTTGAGGTCGTGGGTGGGGGTCAGCCGCTCCAGGCCCAGCCGTAGCAGGGCCTGCGCCGAGAGCGCGTTGGCCGCGTTCAGGCTGAAGTCCCCGGTGAGGGTCTGTTGCGCCTGCCCCTGCAACTGGCGCAACAGACCGCCGGCCCGCACCAGGAGCGGGCAGTCGAGCCGGAGCAGGAACTCGGCGATGCCCTCCTCGCCGGGCTTGAGCACACGCGGGCTGGCCACCCGCACCTCTACCCCGCCGGCCTTCACCTGCGCCACGGCCGGGCGCAATCCGTACAGGTCCAGATAGTCCAAGGTCAGGCTAGAAGGCTTCAGCGCCAGCGCCGCCTCCAGTTGCTCGGGGGTGCGGACCAAGAGGTGCAGCTGGGGCGCCCCGGGCGGAACGGGAGCAGGGCGCACGTGCCTGAGGGCGTCAGCCAGCGCTGCCTGGGGCGGGTGGACCTGGCGTTCGGGGATTTCGCCCTGCCGCCGGGCCAGTTCCTCCACCGCCTGCCGGCGCAGGGGGCCCAGGAGCGAGGCCGGCACAAAGGGATTGCCCTGCACCTCGAGCTGCAGTTCGCCCAGCTCGTACGGAGTATTGCCCAGCCGGCCCAGCTGTGCGCGCAGAAAGGCTTCATCGAGGATACGGTTCTGCGCCGCCTCCAGGGGCTGGGCCGAACGCACTGTGGCCCGCACTGTGGGATCGGCCACCAGCCGCCATTCCACCTCCAGCGGCACCCCCTCGCCGGCACGCACCCGCACCGCCAGGGCCTGGCGGCGCTGCGGCCCCCTGGGCTGGAGATAGGGCTGGGCAGCCTTGTCGACCTCTGGATCGTGGCTGCGCCATACGAGATCCCCGGGGCGGATGCGGCCAAAATCCACCTGCCCGTTGCCGAAGCGCAGCTCCACCCCCACCCCTCCTGCTGCACTTGCAACCTGGTACACCCGTCCCCCCTCCTCCTTCTCCTGCGGGCTGCGCCAGTGGGCCGCATCGAAGACCAGCCCATCCCCCGGCTTGAGGGGAACCACCTGCTGGGCTGGGGAGGATTTCACCACTACCCTATCCGCCAGCACCCGCACCACCTCGCCCATCAGCACCCCGCGGTGACGCGGCGAACGCCCGCGCACCACCCGCTGGTGGTCCGTGCCTTTGATGAAATAGGGCCCCGATCCCCGCGAGTAGACCTGCTCTAGTTGCAGTTCCTCGGCGGCGCTGGGGCTGGCGTCCCGCCCGGCCCAGGTCTCGTCCACGGCTTTTCGGTACGCCTGCGTGGTAAGCGCCACGTACTCGGCGTCCTTGTAGCGCCCCTCGATCTTGAGGGCGGCGATGCCCAACTGCACCAACTCGGGCACCTGGCGCAGGGCGTACAGATCGCCGGGAGAGAGCAGATACCGCGCCTCGCCCAGGGGCTTGAGCTTTCCGTCCACCAGCAGTTCGTACGGCAGCCGGCAGGCCTGGGCGCACTGGCCGCGGTTGGCGCTGCGGCCCCCCCAGGCCTCCGACGAGAAGCACTGGCCCGAGTAAGAAACGCACAGGGCCCCGTGCACGAACAGCTCCAGCTCGCAGTCGGTCTGGCCGCGCAGGCGGGCGATCTCCGCCAGCGACAACTCGCGGGCCAGGATCACCCGGCTGATCCCAAATTCCCGGGCCAGGCGCACCCCCTGGGCGTCAGTGACGCTCATCTGGGTGCTGCCGTGCAGGGGCAGGTCCGGGGCGATCTGGCTGGCCAGCCACGCCATGCCCACGTCCTGCACGATCAGGGCATCGACCCCGGCCTCGGCGATGGCGGCGATGACCCGGGCCGCCTCTTGCAGTTCGTGGTCGAAGATGAGGGTGTTGAAGGTGAGGTACCCCCGCACTCCGCGCTGGTGCAACTCGCGCATGACCAGGGGCAGTTCTCTCAGGGAGAAGCCCACCTTGGCTCGGGCAGTGAAGTGGTTCAGGCCAAAGTAGACCGCGTCGGCCCCGGCCTCGACGGCGGCCCAAAGTTGGGGCCAGTGTCCGGCCGGGCTCATGACCTCGGGCGGGTGTCGGCTCGCTGGGGAAAGGGGAGTGGACATGGTCTCAAAACTAGGGGTGCCCTGTCCCCGGTCAAGGCCGCGTCTGGAGGGGGTTTTGCCTGGGCGGCCCTCTTTTAGGTACGTACTACCTGTTCCCGCAAGCGCGGGCGAAGAGGGACCGGATGGCTATGACGCGGCAGGAGAGTTGGCACCGCACCGAGCGGCGGCTGGGCGGGCTGCTGGTCGAGATGGGCAAGATCGACGAAGCGCAGCTGGCCCAGG
>Ga0194121_10000118_pt1 | contig 126599 bp, 150 predicted proteins | sample TA2MahCa50mmetaG_FD_148609 | JGI IMG/M metagenome (GOLD analysis project Ga0194121, IMG submission 148609) | Freshwater microbial communities from Lake Tanganyika, Tanzania - TA2015020 Mahale Deep Cast 50m | ecosystem: Environmental > Aquatic > Freshwater > Lake | place: Tanzania: Lake... | reverse complement strand
CCGACTACTCGAGCCTCAGCGTCAGGAAGCTGCGCGATCACCTGGCCGATCCGCTGCACCCCCTCCCCTCGTACCGGGTCGGCGGCAAGGTGCTCGTGCGCCGCAGCGACTTCGATGCGTGGATCGAGCGGTTCCGCCACCGGGCGAACGCTGACGTCAACCAGCTTGTGAAGGACGTGCTCCGTGAGCTCTGAGCGCTTGCCGGCGCCGACCGCCTACGATACTGTACGTATCACTATGGGGTGGGCCGAGCTCGGCGAGCGCATCAAGGCCCTCCGCGAGAAGCGAGGCCTGACGCAGGCCGAGCTCGCAGAGCGCACGGGGCTCAGCGTGATCTTCGTCCGCAAGGTGGAAGCGGGCGAGCGAAACGCCTCCTTCGAGACCCTCGAGCGGATCGCCCGCGTCCTGCGCGCCACCCTTCGCGTCGAACTCATCGAGCGTCGCAAGGGAGGCCGGCATGGGCGTTAAGGTCCGCGCGCATCGCGGGGCGTGGTGGCTCTTCATCGACTGGCAGGGCCGACGCAAAGCCAAGCGAGTCGGCGTCGGCAAGAATGCGAAGAAGGCGGCCGACCAGGCGAAGATTCAGATCCAGGCGAAGCTGGCGCAGGGCGACGCCTCGATCCTCGCCGACAAGCCGGTGGCCCCCGCGGTGATGTTCGCCGCGCTGGCCGAGGAGTGGCTGGAGAAGTACCCCGCCGTTCACGCTGTGGCCCCGAGCACGATGGAGAACTACCGCTCGTTCACCCTCAAGCATCTCGTCCCGTTCTTCGGCCCGAAGGTTGTCTCCGCGATCACCGCCGACACGATCGAGGACTTCATCGCGGCCAAGCGGGCGCTGGGCGGCTCGGTCCGCTTCACCGGCAAGCCGCTGTCCGACGGCTCCCTGCGCACCGGCTTGTTGGCCCTCCGGCTCATCCTCCAGCGGGCCGTGCGCACGCGCCTGATCCCCGGCAACCCCGCCAAGGAGGTGGACTGGCGTGGCACGCCGAGGATCGCGCAGGTGGACCCGTTCAGCGGGACGGAGCTCCGCGCCGTGCTGGGCGCCGCGCAGCGGCTCGATGCCGATCTCGCCGCCATGCTGCGGCTGTGGGCGCAGAGCGGGATGCGCGCCGGCGAGGTGTGCGGGCTCACGTGGGGCGACCTCGACCTGGAGCGTGGCGCCGTGCTCGTGCAGCGGACGTGGAGCCGTCAACGCCTCGGCCCGACGAAGACCCGCCAGAATCGGCTGGTGTCGTTCCTTCATCCCGTCGCCGACGACACCGCGGAATGGCGTCCAGCGGCCACAGCGGGCGCCAGAAGCGCCGTGGACGCGCTGCGCGGGGCGAAGGTGCGGGGCCTCGACCCGGCTGCCTTCGTGTTCGGCCGCAGCGGGCAGCCGATGGGCTCGATGGAGCTGCACCGCGCGTGGCGGCGGGTGCTGACGGCGGCGAAGGTGCGCTACCGCTCGCCCGAGCAGCTCAGGCACACGTTCGCGAGCACGATGCTCTCCCGTAACGCTCCCCTGCTCTACGTCCAACAGCAGGGCGGCTGGCGCAGCGCCGGGGTGCTCCTCCGCGTCTACGCCCGGTGGATGCCGCAGGACCCGACGATCACCGTCTCGGCCCAACCGTCCGCAACCTCCGCGCAACCGGCGGTCGCCTCGGTGGTCCCGATGGGGCGGGTCAGTGCGCGGTAACTACCTGATCGCGCAGAACCCCTGGGCCTCGATGCCGAGCGCCACGTTGAACTTGCTGCGGAAGTTCTCGAGCGCCACCGCCGCCGTGAGCTCGACGACCTGCGCCTCGTCGAAGTGCGCGCGGACGCGCGCGAACAGCGCCTCGCTCACGCGCTGGCCGGTGATCGTCATCGCCTCCGCGTAGGCGATCGCGGCGCGCTCGCTCTCCGCGTAGAGCGGGCTCTTCTCGGCCGATTCCACCGCGCGCACCTTGTCCTCCGACGCGCCCGCCTGCATCCCACGGGATGCGTTGATGTCGATTCAGAACGGGCAGCCGTTGATGAGCGCGACGCGGAGATTCACGAGCGCCACGAGGTCCTTCGGCAGGAGCCCGGAGCGATCGATCGCCGCGCCGAGCTGCTTGGCGGCGCGCAGGATGCCCGGGCGCTGCGCCATCACGCGCGTCGTGTTGAGCACGAAGCCGAACGCCTCCTGCTCCTTCTCGTAGAGCTCGGTCAGGATCGGATCGTCGCCCGGATCGTCGATCTCGCGCACGCGGGTCATGGTCGTTTGCCTCCCGTGCCCTTCAGCAGCGCCTGCTCGACCGCGGGCAGCGCCTCGCGCACGACCTCGCCGACGACGGCGAGGCTCTTCGCGGAGACCTTGTCGAGCGTGTCGTCGGCGGTGTGCCAGGGCGGATAGTCGAAGTCGATGAGCAGCGTGGCGGGGACGCCCGCCTTGAGGAAGGGCGCGTGGTCGTCCTCGACCGGCAGGATGTCGTCGCGGAAGTGACGGCCGTAACCGAGACGCCGCGCGGTCTCCCACACGATGTCGGTCAGCCACGCGGTGGACAGGAGCTCGCGCCGGATGCCGAGGTCGCGGTCGCCGATCATGTCGACGACGATCATCGCGCGCGGCAGCCGCGCCGTGCGCGTGAGCTCGGCCGCGAGGTGGCGCGAGCCGTAGAGGCTGTCCGTGGAGCTCCACTCCCCGCGCGCCTCTTCACCGTCGAAGAACGTGATCCAGTACGTGAGCTCGCGCGGCGCCTTCGCGAGCTCGCGCGCGAGCTGCAGGAGCAGCGCGGTGCTGGAGCCGCCGTCGTTGGCGCCGACGAAGCGGAGGTTCGGAAACCATTTGGTGTCGTAGTGCCCGGCGATCATGATGACGTCCGCGCGCTTGCCCGGCAGGATGCCGATGACGTTCGCCATCGGCAGCCGGCCCTGCGGCGTCGTCGCGTCGAACGGCATCACGCGGGTCTCGACACCGGCCGCGCGCAGCTCCGCCTCGATGTACGCGCGCGCCTTCGCGCCCTCCGGCGAGCCCGCGGGCCGCGGACCGATCGCGACGAGGCGTTCGACGTGACGGAGCGCGGCCGCGCCGTCGAACTCGCGTCTCGCCGGCGTCTGTCCGGCCGTCGCCAGCGCGACGAGCGCGAGGAGGACGACGAGGCCGTGCCGCTTCACGGCTTCACGCCGACCGCGCCGTAGTAATTGATGGTGAACACGAACGTGCCGGCCTCGGCGACCGCCGTGATGCCGTCGAGCCAGCGCTGCGCGGCCGCCGCGTCGACGATGCCGAAGCGCACCGCGTTGGCCGCGCGGCGCTCGAGGAACGTGCGTGTGTACGGCTTCAGCTCCGTCTCCTGATAGACCTCGGTGCGGAGCCGCACCTGCTCGAGACCGGCGGCGCGCAGCACCGCCGGCAACCGGCGCCCGCTGTGCGGCTCCTCGTACATGTGACTCACGACGCCGTCCAGGATGCGCGCGGTGAGCGCGCGATCGGGATGCGTGAGCGCGAGCGTTCCGAAATCCTGGTCCTGCACGGCGACGCGTCCGCCCGGCCGCGTGACGCGCGCCATCTCGCGCGCCACCGCGATCGGGTCCGGGACATGGAGCATCACCGTCACCGCGAGCGTGACGTCGAAGCCGTCGCCGGTGAACGGCAGCTTCGCGCCGTCCGCGAGACGGAGCGTGATCCCGGTGCCGCGACACAAGCGCCGCGCCGCCGCGAGCACGGCGCGGCTCGGGTCGACGCCGGCGAGGCGGCCGCCGCGGCCCACGAGGGGAACCAGATCGCGCAGCACGACGCCGGTGCCGCAGCCCACCTCGAGCACCGTGTCGCGGCGGCGGATCGGAATCGCGCGCAGGAAGCGCCGGCGCAGCCGCCGCTGTCCGGGGTCACGCCCGCGGACCTCGAGCGAGGCGACGACCGCGGCGGGATCGGCGGAGCGGTCGATCTCGCGGTAGGCGTCCGGGTGGGTCACGCGTCGCGGCGCGCGCACGCGTCGCTGCAGAAATAGCGCGGGCCCTCGGGCCCCTGGCGGCTCACCGCGCGCGAGCGGGCGACGTAGGTCTGGCAGACGGGATCTTTGACGAGCTCGTCGGTCGGAGGCGGCACCGCACGATCGTTGGAGAGCGCGCGCCGACGAAGCCACGGGAGGAGGAACATGCCCAGCGCCACGATCCACGCGAGGAGCTGAATCGCGCGCATGGGCGTCAGCGGTCGGGCTTGATCGACGCGGCCCGGAGAAACTCCTTGTCCTGCGGGGTCAGCTCCGGCGAGAACGTGCGCGAGCGGCTGCCGGAGAAGAAGAGTCCCGTGTCGGCGCCACGACGGAGGATTTCCTGGAGCGCGTCACGCGAGGCGTCCGTCGCCGCGAGCGAGGCTTCGATCGCCTGCAGCAGCTTCTTCATCAACGGCTCGAGGGAGCGCTCGCGACGCATCGAGGCGAGGATATCATAGCGACCGTGCGCGCTCCGTGGACGCCGCTCGGCACGACGAATGTCTACCGCAGGGGAAAGCTGACGCTGCGCGAGGACACGTGGCGCGCGCCGGACGGGGTGGAGCACGTGTATCCCGTGCTCGCGGCCGGCGTCACCGTCGGCGTGCTGCCGTTCGTCGATGACGACCGCGTGCTGCTCATCGGCCAGCATCGTCATCTGCTGCGCGAGGTCTCGTGGGAGCTGCCGGGCGGCGGCGCGCTGCCCGGCGAGGATCCGCTGGCCGCCGCGCAGCGCGAGCTGCGCGAGGAAGGCGGGTACCGCGCCGGCGAGCTGACGTACCTCACGCGCTTCTGGCCGGCGAACGCCTACCTCGACGAGCTGGCGTACTGCTACGTCGGACGCGGCCTCACCGTCGATCCCCTGCCCGCCGACGACGACGAGTTCATCGAGCGCCGGATCGTGCCGATCACGGAAGCGGTGCGGATGGCGCTCGCGGGGGACATCACCGAGGGGATCTCGAAGATGACGATCCTCCACTGGGCCGCCGCCGCACGCCGCTGAGCGCACGCGGCACGTCCGCGAGGCGCGTCACGATCGTCCCGCCGCTCGCGCGAATGAAGTGCTCGACCTGCAGGTTGACGCGCGCGCCCTCGTTGTCGCCGGCCGGCCGGACGTCGCCGCGGTAACCGACGATCGGCGTCCCGCGCGCGAACGCGTACCCGATCTCCGCCGCGGTCCCGCTGTCGACGTCCGTGCCGTCCAGCACGGCGACGAGAGCGTCCGCGCGGTCGATCGCGCGCTGGTTCGCGCGCGCCGCCGCCGCGTTGGCCACCGCGAGGGCGTCGCGCCTCGCGCGGCCGTACGGCCGTCGCCGCGCGCGCGCGATGCGGGCGCCTTCGCTCGATGTCCAGGGGTCGAGCACGGTGTGGCGCGCGCGGCGAAGAACGGGAAGGAGCCGTTGACGGTAAAAAGCCCGCCCGGCTTCCGAGAAGCCGAGCGGGCTGGCGACGTAGACCTTCACTCGCTACTTGGCGGTGGCGGGATCCTTCGCCGCGGCGGCGTCCGCCTTCTTGAAGTCGGCCTCGGTGAACCCGTAGAGGTGCGCGCCGCCCATCAGGATCTGCGCGCCGATCTCGCGCGGCACGTTCTTCAGGAGATTCTCCGCGACGTGCGGGAAGTTCGAGTCGAAGTGCGGATAGTCGGTCGAGATGCACATCCGGTCGGCGCCGATGAGACCCGCCGTGGCCTCGATCTCCGGCTCGCTCCCCTCCACCGCCGCCCAGCAGTTGCGCCGGAAGTATTCGCGCGGCGTGAGCGTGAGGTACGGCGCGTGCGAATCGCGGTACTGCGGGTAGTCCCACTCGATGCGCGAGAGGAGGCCGGGCACCCACGAGTTCTGCGCCTCGAGATACCCGACGCGCAGCTTCGGATGGAACTCGAACACGCCGCCGATGATCATGGCGATCAGCGCCTGCTGCATCTCGATCCAGTGACTCGCGACGTGGCGATAGAAGCGGTTCTCGCCGTAGAGCTCGAGCATGCGCGAGTAGAGCGCGGAGACGCCCTCGTGGAAGCCCCACGCGACGTTCAGCTCTTCGTGGATCGAGTAGAGCGGGTCCCAGTAATTCGAGTGCCAGTAGCGGCCGTTGAGCAGGTTCGGCCGGATGAACGAGCCGACCGCGCCGAGCTCGGTCACGCAGCGCACCAGCTCGCGGCAGGCGAGGTGCACGTCGTGCATCGGCAGCATCGCCACCCACTTCAGCCGCTCGGGGCTATAGCTGCAGAAGTCGTGGATCCAGTTGTTGTAGGCCTGGCACAGCGCGAGCGACATCTGGGGATCCATGCCGTTGCGGCCGAGGAGCGCGAGCCCGTTCGTCGGGTAGTTCACGGCGATGTCGACGCCCTCCATCGCCATGCCCATGACCTGCGCCTCGGCGTTGTAGTCACGCTCGATCGCGAAGTCGAGCCGCCCGGTGTCGAAGAGCCGGGAGCCGGACAGCGGCTGCGTCGTCTGCGAGCCCGCGGGCTTCACGCGCTTCCTGTACTGCTGGACGTCGAGGTCGGACACGATCTGGTCGTCGACGATCATCGTGCCGGAGGCGCCCCGCTTCGGCTTGCCGTCCGCGCCGACCGCGGAGCTCACCCGATGCTTGAACTTCGGGTCGAGGTAGCGGTCGAACAGGTCGGGGGGCTCCATGATGTGCATGTCCGAATCGACGAACCGAAGGCCATCTTTCATGAGCGGCTCCTCGCCGGCGGGATCAGTGGTGTCCGGATGATCCGCCCGGCGGGGGCGAGGGTCAAGTCCGCGAGGAGGCCGTACGCGCGAGGAGGGCGTCGAGGGTCTCCTGGCGCGTCCGCTTCCGCGCTTTGACGATCGCGAGGCGGCGGCGCCGGCGGCGGGACTGCGCGACTTGCTCGACGAACAACCACACCGGAAGACTCAGCGCGATCAGCAGGTCCCAGATCATGACGACGTCTGATCGCACGAGGCGTGCCACGCCTGGCACCACTGGAAATCGAGCGGTTAGCGAGGGCGCCGGGCGCGCCACCACGACAACGTGCCCGGCGTGAAACGTTTTACCGCGGCGGATTGGCGCCGGACGCCTCGCCGATCGCCCGCCAGATCCGCGACGGCGTGACCGGCATGTCGAGGTGGCGGACGCCGAGCGGGGCGAGCGCGTCGTTCACGGCGTTGAGAAGCGCGGGGATCGCGCCCACCGTCCCCGCCTCGCCGACGCCCTTCGCGCCGAGCGGGTTCACCTGCGTCGGCACCTCGTGCGCGTCGACGTCGAAGCCCGGCACGTCCTCGGCGCGCGGCATCGCGTAGTCCATGAACGTCGCCGCGAGGAGCTGACCGGTCGCAGGGTCGTACGTGAGGTCCTCGAAGAGACCCTGACCAAGGCCTTGCACGATTCCGCCATGGATCTGTCCCTTGACGAGCAGCGGATTGACCATGCGCCCGACGTCGTCGACCACGGCGTAGCGCTCGATCGTCAGCGCGCCGGTCTCGGGATCGATCTCCACTTCGCACGCGTGGGTGCCGTTCGGGAACGTCACCGCGGGCGGCGTGAACGCGGCGGTCTCGCTGAACCCGGGCTCCATGCCCGGCGGCTGCTGGCGCGGCGTGTACGCCGTCTTCGCGACCGCCGCCCACGTCACGCCCTTGTCGGTGCCGGCCACGCTGAACTTGCCGTCGGCGAACCGCACGTCGTCGGGCGCCGCCTCCAGCATCCTGGCCGCGATGCGCCGGCCGCGCTCGATGATCTTCTCGGTCGCGCGCGTGACCGCGGAGCCGCCGACGGTGAGCGCGCCCGATCCGCCGTTGCCGCGCCCGGTCGCCAGCGCGTCGCTGTCGCCCCAGAAGACGTGGACCCGGCCGGGCGGGACGCCGAGGCGGTCGCACACGATCTGCGTGAACGCCGTCTCGTTTCCCTGCCCCATCGAGGTCGACCCGGCGAACACCGACACGGAGCCGTCGGCGTTCACGCGCACCTCGCTCGTGTCGGGATTCACGGCGGTGTACGGGCCGCCGGCGACCTCGATGGGGTTCGCGATGCCGAAGCCGCGCAGCCGCCCGCGCGTCTGCGCCTCGACGCGCCGCTTCTCGAAGCCCCCGTAGTCCGCGAGCCGGAGCGCCATCTCCATCCCGCGCCCGAACTCGCCGCAGTCGTAGGTGAACACGAGGCCGGTCTTGAACGGCATGGCGGAAGACGGGATGAGGTTCTTGCGCCGCAGGTCGAGCGGATCGACCCCGAGCTCGCGCGCCGCGACGTCGATCACGCGCTCGATCGCGTACGTCGCTTCCGGCCGGCCCGCGCCGCGGTACGGTCCGGTCGGCGTCGTGTTGGTGAACACGCCCGTGGTCTGCACGTGGATGGCCGGCGTCGTGTACACGCCCGCGATGCCGCCCACGTTGTTCGTGCCCGGGCCCGCGCTGCGCGGCGTCAGATACGCGCCGATGTTGAGGCCGATCGCGACGCGCAGCCCGAGGAACGTGCCGTCGCGGTCGAGGGCCAGCTCGGCGGTCGAGACGTTGTCGCGCCCGTGCTCGTCGGTCACCATGCCTTCGCGGCGATCGGACACCCACTTCACCGCACGGCCGAGCTTCTTCGCCGCCCACAGCACGAGGACCACTTCGGGATACACACCGCTCTTCATGCCGAAGCTGCCGCCCACCTCGCCGGTGACGACGCGGAGGTGGCTGTGGGGCACCTTGAAGACCTGGTCCGCGAGCAGCGTCCGGAGCCCGTGCGGGGCCTGGATGCCGGTGTGCAGCGTGTAGCGCCCGGTCCGGCGGTCGAACTCGCCGAGGGCGGCGCGCGGCTCGATCGGCGCCGCGGCGACACGGTTGACGACGAACTCGAGCTTCGTGACGTGGGCCGCGCCTTCGAAGGCGCGCGCGACGTTGTCCTTGTTCCCGGCCTCCCAGAGGAACGCGACGTTGTCCGGCACCTCGTCCCACACGGCGGGCGCGCCCGCGCGAAGCGCGTCGCGCGTCACGGCGACGGCGGCCAGCGGCTCGTAGTCGACGGCGACGAGCTCGGCCGCGTCCACGGCCTGCGCCTGCGTGTCCGCGATCACGAACGCGACCGGATCGCCGACGTGGCGCACGCGATCGCGCGCGAGCGCGGGCCGGGGTGTCCGGAACGCGGGCGAGCCGTCGCGCCGCTTGCGGTTGCCGTCCGTCGGCAAGTTGCCGAGGTTGTCCGCCGCGAGATCGGCTCCGGTGAGCACGGCGACGACGCCGGGCGCGCTGCGCGCGGCGGTCGTGTCGATCCCGCGAATGCGCGCGTGCGCGTGCGGCGACCGCACGATCGCGGCGTAGGCCTGGCGCGCCACGCTGACGTCGTCGGCGTAGCGGCCGAGGCCCTGCACCAGCCGCGGGTCTTCCACGCGGCGGACGGACTGCCCGATGGCGAACTTCTCGACGGTCACGCTCTCGTTCGCCACACCAGGCCTCCTTCGCGCTCCAGCCTCAGGTATTCGTTCACCGCCGTCCGGTCCACGTCGAAATCCAGGTGCCGCGCGTCGTGCATCGCCAGCCAGATCACGGCGTCCGCCTCGTCGGGCACGATCGCGCCGTCCCAGCGTCTCACGGCGTAGTAGTGGAGCCGCCGCAGTTCCTCCGCCAGGTGCATCAGCGTGCACACGAACGCCGTGTCGCGCGGCACGATCGCGAGCTCCTCGCGCGCCTCGCGGAGGAGCGCCGCCTCGAGCGTCTCGCCCGCCTCGACGTGCCCGCCGGGAATCGCGAGCGTGCCCGGCGCCAGACGCTTCGTGAGCTTGCGCCGCTCGACGAGCACGCGGCGATCGTCGACGAGCAGCAGCGCGACGCAGTCGAGCGGGGCGGTCGACTCCACGCGCGCGCGATCCTACCACCGTCCCTTGCCTTCCGTCCCCCGAGCGGGTAGAACGAAGCCCTCGTCGCCCGCGACGAAGGGGGAACCGCGATGGCCCGTCGACCGCGTCTCGTCGTCTCGCTCGTCCTCACACTGCTGCTCGTTGCCGGCGTGGTTCCGGACGCCGGCGCCCAGGCCAAGCCCGAAGGCGAGATGCGCTGGGCGCTCTACGTCACGATCGCGCCGGCGTGGTTCGATCCGGCGGAAGTCGTCGGCGTCATCACGCCGTTCTGGGTCCTCTACGCGCTCCACGACGCGCTCGTGAAGCCGATGCCGGGCAACCTCATGGCGCCCAGCCTCGCCGAATCGTGGACCATGAGCCCCGACGGCAAAGCGTACGAGTTCAAGCTGCGCGAGGGCGTCAAGTTCCACAACGGCGATCCGTTCACCGCCGAGGACGTGAAGTTCAGCTTCCACCGCGCGAAGGGCGCGAAGATCCTCCGCGAGAAGGTCCGCGACGTCGTGATCGTCGGCCCGCATCGCGTGCGCTTCGTGCTGCACGAGCCGTGGCCCGACTTCATGACGTTCTACGGGACGCTGGCGAGCTCGGCCGGATGGATCGCGCCGAAGAAGTACACCGAGCGCGTCGGCGACGACGGCTTCAAGAAGGCGCCGATCGGCCTCGGGCCGTACAAGTTCGTGAGCAACACGCCCGGCATCGAGCTGGTCATGGAAGCCTACGAGGGCTACTGGCGGAAGATGCCGAACGTGAAGCGGCTCGTCTATCGCAGCGTGCCGGAGGGGACGACGCGGCTCGCGATGCTCAAGCGCGGGGAAGTCGACCTCGCGTACCTGCTGGACGCGCCGCAGGCCGCGGAAGTGCGCCGCGATCCGAACCTCAAGCTCGCGTTCTCCGGCGGGATCGGCACGTTCTTCCTCGACTTCTTCGACCAGTGGGACCCGAAGTCGCCGTGGCACGACAAGCGCGTGCGGCAAGCGGCGAGCTACGCGATCGATCGCCGCGGGATCAGCGAAGCGGAGACGCTCGGCGCCTCGAAGCCCGCGGGGAACATCGTGCCCCGCACGTTCGAGTTCGCGCTCCCGCTCGAGGCCGATCCGTACGACCCGGCGAAGGCCAAGCAGCTCCTCGCCGAGGCCGGCTATCCGAACGGATTCGACGCCGGCGACCTCTATGCCTATCCGCCGTACAACTCGCAGACCGAATCCGTCGGCAACAACCTCGCCGCGATCGGGATCCGGACCCGGGTGCGCACGATGGAGCGCGCCGCGTTCTTCCAGGCGTGGGCGAGCAAGAAGCTGAAGGGCCTCTGCATGTGCGTGCTCGCGCCGTACGGCAACGCCGCCTCCCGGATGTCCGAGTGGATCCCGAGCAGCGGCGTCTACGCGTACGGCGGCTATCCCGAGGTCGACGCGCTCTACAAGCAGCAAGCGGGCGAGCTGGATCGGCGCAAGCGCGAGGCGATGCTGCACCAGATCCAGCAGATCGTTCACGACCGTGTCAGGCTCGCGCCGATCTTCGACTACACGTGGCCGAGCGGCGTCGGGCCCCGCGTGGCCGATCCGGCGCTCATGCTGATCAACCCGTATCCGTGGTCGGCGCCGCTCGAGGACGTGCGGCTCAAGAAATGAGGATCCGGAGCCTCGAGGCGCTCGCGCTCGAGATCCCGCTGAAGAAGAACTTCGGCGGCAGCACCTACACCGTCCTCACGCGCTGCACGGTCGTCACGCGCCTCGCGACCGACGCCGGTGTCGTCAGCGAGGTCTACAACGGCGACAACCGCGACGACGGCCGCGAGCTCGTCCGGATGATCCGCGACGATCTCGCGCCGCGCGTGACGGGGCTGAGCGTCTTCGAGACCGAGCGCATCTGGAAGGTGATGTTCAGCCTCACCCACGTCGCGCGCTACCGCCGCAAGGCGCTGCTCGAAGCGATCGCCTGCGTCGACTGCGCGGTGTGGGACGTGGTCGGCAAAGCGCTCGGCCAGAGCGTCTGCGCGCTGCTCGGTGGCTATCGCACGCGCCTGCCGATCATCTCGATCGGCGGCTACTACATGGACGGCAAGACCCACGCCGACATCGGCCGGGAGATGGAAGCGTACCGCCGCGCGGGCATGGCCGGCTGCAAGTTCAAGGTGGGCGGGCTCACGCCGGAAGAAGACGCCGCGCGGGTGAGCGTGGCGCGCGCGGCCGCCGGCGACGACTTCGTGCTGGCGGTCGACGCCAATCGCGGCTGGTCGGCGCAGGACGCGATCCGGTTCGCGCATCTCGTCGAGCCGCTCGACATCCGCTGGTTCGAGGAGCCCTGTCACTGGTACGACGACGTCGCGATGATGGCGCGCGTGCGGCGAGCCACGCGCATCCCCATCACCGCCGGCCAGTCGGAGATCTCGAGCCACGCGATCCGCCGCCTGCTCGACGCCGGCGCCGTCGACTTCGTCAACTACGACGCGTCGGAGGGCGGCGGTGTCACCGACTGGCGCCGCGCGGCGGCCCTGTGCCAGACAGCGGGCGTCGAGATGGCGCACCACGAGGAGTCACAGATCGCGTCGCACCTCCTCGCGGCCGTGCCCCACGGCACGTATGCGGAGTGCTTCGCCGATCCCGAGCGCGACCCGATGTGGCAGACGGTGTGGGCGAACCGCCCCGCGATCAAGGACGGGATGATGGACGTGCCGAACGGCCCGGGCTTCGGCATCGTCCTGGACGAAGCGCTGGTTCGGAAGTATCGCGTCAGCTGAGAGAGGGACCATCATGCGACGCAGCGACGATCGGATCCTGACCACGCACGTCGGCAGCATTCCCCGCCCGCCCGCGCTCCGCGACCTGCTCGTGCGCGCCGATCGCGGCGAGGCCGTCGACGGCGCGGCGCTCGAGCGCGCGACCGAGGCCGCGATCCGCGACGTGGTCGGGCGGCAGCTCGACGCGGGCATCGACGTCGGCAACGACGGCGAGCAGCCGCGCCCGGGGTTCTCCACCTACGTCGTCGACCGCATGCAGGGCTTCGGCGGGGAGAGCAAGCGGCCGCTCGCGCGCGACCTCGTCGACTTCCCCGACTACGCCGAGATGCTGGCGCGCCGCAGGAGCGCCGCCGCGCGCATCGCGAACGCTCCGCAAGCGGTCGCGGAGGTGAAGTACACGGATCTCGCCCCGGCGACGCGCGAGTGCGACCTCTTCGAGCGCGCGACCGAGGCGAACCCGAAGAAGTTCGTCGAGCGCTTCATGACCGCGGCGTCCCCCGGCGTGATGGCGACGATCCTGCTCGACGCGCACTACCGGTCGCACGAGCGCTACGTGACCGCGCTGGCGCGCGAGATCAAACAGGAGTACGCGCTCATCCACCGCCGCGGGTTCGTGCTGCAGGTCGACTGTCCCGACCTCGCCATGGAGCGCGTGCGCTTCTTCCAGCACGACCCGCTGGAGCGGTTCCAGGAGATGGTGAAGCTCCACGTCGACGCGATCAACCAGGCCACCGAGGGCATCCCGGCCGATCGCATCCGGCTCCACGTCTGCTGGGGCAACTACGACGGCCCGCACACGCACGACGTCCCGATGGAGGCGGTGCTGCCGCTGCTCTATCGCGCGCGCGGCGGCGCGCTGTCGATTCCGTTCGCGAACCCGCGCCACGCCCACGAGTACAAGGTGCTCAAGCGCCATCCGCTGCCGGACGGGATGCTGCTGATCCCCGGCGTGATCGACTCGACGACGAACTACGTCGAGCATCCCGAGGTCGTGGCCGACCGGATCGCGCAGGCGGTCGACGCGGTCGGCGACCGGACACGGGTCATCGCGTCGACGGATTGCGGCTTCGGGACGTTCGCGGGCTCGGAGAACGTGGCGCCGAGCGTGGTGTGGGCGAAGCTGCGCGCGCTCAGCGAGGGCGCGGCGCTGGCCACGAGGAGGCTCTTCCCATGAAAGTCGCGACGTGGCGCGGCAGCGACAGGTTCACGATCGACGAAGCGCCCGAGCCCACGGTCAAGCCCGGCTGGGTCGTCGTCGACATCCAGGCCGCGGGCATCTGCGGCACCGACATCCACGCGACGCAGGGTCTCTTTCCGTGGACGCCGCCGCTCGTCATGGGGCACGAGTACACCGGCAGGGTGCGCGAGGTCGGGCGCGGCGTCAGCAAGAGCCTCGTCGGCAAGGCCGTCGCGTGCGAGCCGTCGTACGGCTGCGGCGCATGCGCCGACTGCGCCGAGGGCCGGATCAGTCAGTGCGCGCGGTGCACGCGCGTGGGCGGCTTCGCCGAGCGCGTGGCGCTGCCCGCCGCGTGCGTGCATCCGCTGCCGCGCGGCTTCGACCCGGTGACCGCGGCGCTCACCGAGCCGGCGGCGTGCTGCCTCTCGGGGCTCGAGCAATTCCGGATGCCGAAGAACGCCACGGTGGTCGTGGTCGGCGGCGGGATCATGGGCCTGCTCACCATGGCGATCGCGCGCGTGCGCGGCGCGAAGCGTCTCGTGCTGTCGGACCCGATCGAGGACCGGCGCAACGCCGCGAAGAAGCTCGGCGCGACGGTCGTGATCGATCCGATACGCGAGAATCTGCGCGACCGCGTGATGGAGCTGACGAAGGGACGCGGTGCCGACGTCGTCTGCGAGGCCGTCGGCAAGCCGGAGCTCGTGAAGGAGACGCTCGCGCTGACGCGGCCGACGGGCTACTTCCAGCTCGTCGGCGTGAATCCGAAGGGCAGCGCGCTGCCGCTCGATCTGTTCGACGTACACTTCCGCGAGATCCGGATCGGCGGCGCGTTCGGCCGCGGCACCGCGTTCCGCCGCGCGCTGGCGCTGATGCCGAAGCTCAGGGCGAAGCCGCTCGTGACCGCGCGGTTCCCGCTGGAGAAGATCGCCGACGCGTTCGCCCACGCGACGGCCGGGCGCGGCGCGAAGACGGTGATCACCCCGAACGCGTCGTAACGCGGACGCCGCGATGCCCAACGCCAAGCGGGCGTTCTGGAGGACGCGGACCTTCTGGACGTCGGCCCCGGGAATCCTGACCGGTCTCGCCGGCCTCGTCGCGGCTCTCGGCGGAGTGTATCTCGGGATCACGCAGAGCGACAAGCCTCGCGCCGAGACGACCCGACCCGCGGCGGCGACCGCCTCCTCGACGACGGCGACACCCACGGACTGGCCGTCCGTCGCCTCCGAGACGTTCACGTCGCTCGCGTCGGCGTGCGGACCGGGAGCGTTCCTGACGAGCGATCGACACTCGACATGAGGATGGTCGAAGGCAAGTATCGGTGGGATCTCGTCACGAAGGGCGACGCCGCACGCGTGATCGAGGCGCCGTACGGGCCGGTCGTGGACTTTTACGCCGCGGTGGACGCGCGGCTGGTGGCGAGCCGCGCGAAGGACCAGCAGATCTCCCTGCTGTTCGGCATGGTCACGAACAGCGACTACTCGTTCGTCGTCGGCCGTGGCCCGAAGGGGACGTTCTATATCCTCAGGCGCTACGACGGAACGAAGCTCCACGACCTCATCACCTGGACGCCGGTCCCGATCAAGCTCGACGACACGAATCGCTTCGGTGTCGTGGTCGAGAAAAGCATCATCGAGCTTCTCATCAATTCCACCGTCGTCGCCGTCTACCGGGAACGCTCTTTCTCCGGCGGCAAGGTCGGATTGGGGGTCGGCATTCCGGATGAGGCCGGCAGCGTCGTGGTCGACTTCGACAACTTCGAGCTGCGCCGGAAGGGCGACTAGCGTCTCTGAGGCCTACGGCCGGTACTGGCTGAGCGCGCGCCGGTCCACAATCGGATACAGGCAACGGCACTCGCGGAGGGCGGTGGCTTTGCCATCGTCCGGAGCGTGGGGGCTTGGGGGGCCGCTAGAGGCGGCCCCCCGTGTCAATAGCTCGCGCGGCCACCCGAGAGGTCGTAGACCGCGCCCGTCGAGAAGGAGCACTCGTCGGACACGAGCCACGCGACCAGCGCGGCGACTTCCTGCGGCGTGCCGACGCGGCCCATCGGGATCTTCGACACGAGCAGGTCGACCGTCGACGGCTCCATCTGCTTGAGCAGGTCGGTGCCGATCACCGCGGGCGCCACTGCGTTCACGAAGATGTTCCGCGTCGCGACCTCTTTCGCGAGCGCCTTCGTGAGGCCGATGACGCCCGCCTTGGCCGCGGAGTACGGCACCAGCGTCGGGTTGCCTTCCTTGCCCGCGATCGACGCGATGTTGACGATGCGGCCGCCGCCGGCGCCGAGCATGTGACGGATCGCCGCGCGGCAGACGAGGAACACGCTGGTGAGATCGGCGGCGATGACCTTCTGCCAGTCCTCGTCGGTCAGGTCCTGGATCGGGAACGAGCGGCCGGTGATCCCCGCGTTGTTGACGACGATGTCGAGGCGGCCCCAGCGCTCGATCGGCGCCTTCACCACGCGCTCCACGTGATCGGTCCGCGTGACGTCGGCGACGAGCGCCGCCACGGCGTCTCCGTGCCGGTTCGTGACGTCCTTCGCCGCGGTGCCGTCGAGATCGGCGATGAGGACGCGCGCCCCCTCCGCGACGAGCCGCTCGGTGATCGCGAGCCCGATGCCGCGCGCGCCGCCGGTGACGAGCGCGGTCCGATCTTGAAGACTCACGACAGCGCCTCCTCGAGGTCGGCGATGAGATCGTCCGCGTGCTCCAGGCCGACCGACACGCGCAGGAGATTGTCGGGCGTGCGCGAGTTCGGGCCTTCGACCGACGCGCGATGCTCGATGAGGCTGTCCGTGCCGCCGAAGCTCGTCGCGCGCGTGAAGACGCGCACCTTGGCGGCCACGCCCAGCGCCTCGGCCGCGCTGCCGCGGACCTGGAACGAGAGCATCCCCGAGAAGCAGCGCATCTGCCGCGCCGCCAGCGCGTGGGCGGGATGGCTCGGCAGCCCGGGGTAGTGCACGGCCTCCACGCGACGATGCTCGGCGAGGAAGCGCGCGAGCTTCAGCGCGTTCTCGCCATGCGCGCGCACGCGCCAGGGCAACGTCTGGATCCCGCGCAGCACGAGCCAGCAGTCGAACGGCGACGGGATGCCGCCGCCCGAGGCCTGCACCGCGCGCACGCGCTCCAGCATGTCGTCCGCCACGCGCGCGATGACCGCGCCGCCCATCAGGTCGCCGTGCCCGCCGAGGTACTTCGTCGTCGCGTGCACGATGAGGTCCGCGCCCAGCTCGAGCGGCGACTGGCCGACGGGCGTGGCGACGGTGTTGTCGCAGACGCACCGCGCGCCGGCGTCGTGCGCGAGCGCGGCGAGTGCGCGAATGTCGCTCACCTTCCACATGGGATTCGAGGGCGTCTCGACCCAGACCACGCGCGTCGTGGGACGCAGCGCGCGCTGGACCTCCGCCGGATTCGTCATGTCGGCGAACGTGGTCGCGAGACCCCACCGGGTGAACGTCTCGCGCAGCAGCCGTCCCGTGCCGTGGTACGCGTCGTGCGGCGCGACGACGTGATCGCCCGGGCTCAGCGCCTGGAACACCGCCGCCGTCGCCGCGGAGCCGGACGCGAACGCCGCCGCGGCCGCCCCGCCCTCGAGCGCCGCGAGGCACGCTTCGAGCGCCTCGCGCGTCGGGTTGCTGTTGCGCGCGTAGAGATGGCCGCGCGAGTAGCTGCCGTCCGGATCACGCTCGAACGTGGTCGAGAGGTGAATGGGCGGCGCGACGGCGCCGGTCGTCGGATCCACACGGCGGCCGGCGTGCACCGCGAGCGTCTCGAGGCGCATGGGCTTGCCCTTCATCGGGTCGCCACCGTCCAGGCCTGGGTTCGCCGCGTGACTCCGCGCATGAGGAGAGCATAGAGCAGACGGACGGCGAACCCGATGGCGATGATGAGCACCGACATGGCCGCGGCCTGCGCCGTGTCCCCGGCGTCGTCCATCAGCAGCACGGCCACCGCGGCGAGCTCGGTGCCCGGCGCCACGAGGAAGACCGCGGCCGAGAGCGTCACCATCGCGTTGAGGAAGAAGTAGAGGCTCAGCGCGACGATCTGCGGCAGCGCCAGCGGCACCGTGACGCGCCAGAACGTGCGGTAGAACGGGACGCCGAGCGACGCGGAGACGTTCTCGAACTCGGCGTCCATCTGCTTGAGCGCCGCCGTCGCGGTGAGGAACGGCACCGTGAAGTAGTGGACGAGGTGCGAGAGCACGAGGATCGCGAGCGTGCCGTAGAGCGCGTTCAGCGGCGAGCCCGGCGCGTTGAACGTGAAGATGTAGGCCAGGCCCAGCACCATCCCGGGCACCGACACGGGCAGGACGGACAGCACGTAGAGCGGTCCGCTCGCGGCCGTCCGGCACTTCTCCACGAGGTACGCGCCCGCGAACGCGAGCACGGTGCCGATCACGGCGGCGAGCGCGGCGGCCTCGATGCTGTTCCAGACCGCCGTGTAGCCGCCCACCGTGTCGAACCGGTAGTGCTTCGTCGTCGGCGTGAAGTCGTACGGCCAGCGCGTGACGAGCGAGCTCGCGAGGATCACGAGGTAGATCGCGGCGATGCCGCCGGCGACCAGCGTGCAATAGACGAACAGCCCGAGGTCACGCCCGCGGTTGCGCGCGGGACGGAGCGGCACCGACGAGGCCGTGAGCAGGGCGTACTGCCGCCGCTGCACGAGCCGGTCGATGACGACGGCGAGGGCGGCCGGGATGAGCAGCACGACCGACACCGTGGCGCCCATCGTGAAGTTCTGCTGGCCGATGACCTGGTTGTAGATCTCGGTCGCCATCACCGAATACTTGCCGCCGATCACCTTCGGCACCCCGAAGTCCGTGATCACGAGCGTGAACACGACGAAGCATGCGCTCATCACGCCGTACTTCACGCCCGGCAGCGTGACCGTGACGAACGTCTTCACGCGGGAGGCGCCGAGGGCGGACGCCGCGTCGTAGAGCCGCGCGTCCGCGGCCGTGAGCGCGGCGACGAGGATCAGCACCGCGTGGGGCAGCGCGTAGAACGTCTCGGCGGCGACGATGCCCTTGAATCCGTAGATGCCCACGTTGAACCCGGTCCACCGCGTGAGCAGGCCGTTGTTGCCGAAGACGTAGATGAACGCGATCCCCTGCACCAGCGACGGCGCGAAGATCGGCAGCATGATGACGAGCCTGAAGAGGCCCGGCAGCGGCATCGTCGACCGCGTGAGCGCGTAGGCGTAGACGAACGCGAGGACCACCGTGAGCAGCGTCGTGCCCGTCGCGACGGCGAGGCTGTTCGTGATCGAGGAGGCGATGGCCGGCGTCGCGAAGTACCGGACGTAGTTCGCCGCGCCGACGAACCGGCCCTGGCCGTCCTGCAGGCTGCGCGTGAACACCTGCAGCATCGGGTAGAGCACGAAGAGCGTGAGGAACGCCGCGTAGAACGCGATCAGCGCGAGACGCAGCACCGCTTCGGCGTGCCACGCCTGCCGGACAGGGCGATCGGGGATCGCGCGCGCGCTCATGCCGCGGGGAACACGCGGAGCGCGGACGCCGGGAGCGCGAGCGCGAGCTCGTCCCCCTCCTTGGCGCCGACCACGGCGAGCGCGCCCGCCGCCACGTCGCAGTCGAGGCGGACCGGAACGTCGCCCGGCAGCGTCAGCGCGAGCCGCGTGAACGCGCCGAGGAACTGGAGGCCCACGACACGCGCCACCAGCGTGTTCTCCGCCGCGTGTCCCGCGCCGCCCAGGACCACTTCCTCGGGGCGGATCGCGAGCGTGAGCGCGGCGCCCTCCGGCAGGGTCACGCCCTCGCGGCAGTGGAGCGCGACGCCGCCCACACGCGCCCAGCCGGCCCGCGCGTCGGCGCGCGCCGGCACCACGTTCATCTGCCCGACGAACCGCGCGACGAACAGCGTGCGCGGCTCCATGTAGACCTCGTGCGGGGTGCCGATCTGCTCGATCACGCCGTGGTTCATCACCACGATGCGATCGGCCATGGCGAGCGCTTCCTCCTGGTCGTGCGTCACCATGATCGTGGGGATCGAGACCCGGCGCTGCACGCTCTTGATCTCGTGACGGAGTGCGAGACGCACCCGCGCGTCGAGCGCGGAGAGCGGCTCGTCGAGGAGCAACAGCGACGGCGACGGCGCGAGCGCGCGCGCCAGCGCCACGCGCTGCTGCTCGCCGCCCGAGAGCTGCGCCGGATAGCGATGCCGGTGGTGCGGCAGGTGCACCAGCTCGAGCAGCTCGTCGACGCGCGCGGCGATGCGCGCCCGGTCCCAGCCGCGGGTCTCGAGACCGTAGGCGATGTTGCGCGCGGCGGTGAGGTTCGGGAACAGCGCGTAGGACTGGAAGACGATGCCGTAGTCACGCTGGCTCGGCGGCAGGCGCGAGACGTCGCGCCCGCGCAGCCGGACGGCGCCCGCGTTCTGCCGCTCGAGGCCGGCGACGATCCGGAGCAGCGTCGTCTTCCCGCAGCCGCTCGGGCCCAGGACGCAGACGAACTCGCCGTCCGCCACGGTGAGCGAGGCGTCGGCGAGCGCGACGACCGAGCCGAACGTCTTGGCGATCGAGACCAGCTCGACCGCCGGTGGCACCGCTCCGCTACTTCGCGTACCGCTTCGTCCACTCGGCGAGGACCCGATCGCGGTTCTTCGCCGACCAGTCGAAGTCGTTCGGGAACACCACCTTGCTGATGTCCTTCGGCAAGCCTTCCGGCACGGGGAACCCCGGCACCGCGACGGCCGCGAAGTACTTCGAGTAGAGCGCCATCGCCTCGTTCGTGATGGCCCAGTCGAGGAACTGCTTCGCGGCGGCGCTGCTCTTGCCCTTCCTGGTGAGCGCGTTGGCTTCCATGTCGTAGCCGGAGCCTTCGCTCGGCAGCACCATCTGGATCGGCGCGCCTTCCTTCTTCGCTTTCGCCGCGACGTACTCGAACGACACGCCGATGCCGCGCTCGCCCGACGCCGCGTCCTTGCACGGCTTGGAGCCGGACTTCGTGTACTCCGCGATGTTCTTGTGGAGCGCGTCGAGGTACTCCCAGCCCTTCGCCTCGCCGAGCCGCTGCAGGATCGAGACGACCGAGAGATACCCGGTGCCCGAGCTCGCGGGGTTCGGCATCACCACGTGGCCCTTGTAGACCGGCTTGGTGAGATCGGCCCAGGACGCCGGCGCGGGCAGGGTGTGCTTCTTCGCGACCTCGGTGTTGAAGCAGAACGCCGACATATAGATGTCGATCCCGACCCAGCTCGGCGGGTTGGCCTTGTCGCGGAAGAGCGGCTGCACGCGGTCGAGCCCCTTCGGCGCGTACGGCTCCAGCAGCCCGGCGTTCTTGAAGATCAGGATGTTCGTCGCGGCCACGCCCCAGATGACGTCGGCCTGCATGTTGTCCTTCTCGGCCATGAACCGGGCCGCGATGTCGCCGGTGGAGAGCCGCAGGATCTTCACGTCGAGGTTCGGCAGCGCCTTGTCGTACGCCTTCTTGTAGTCGGCGATCTGCTCGTTCTCGAGCGCCGTGTAGACGATCACCACGTCCTTCGCCCACGCGGGCGCCGCTCCGAGGACCACCAGCACCACCGCCAGGCTCCACAGTCGTCGCATGCTCGGTTCTCCTTGGACATGGGGCCCCACAGCTCAGGACCCCAAACCCCTTGGCTGCGCTGCCGGTTCGGGTTAGCCCGCCGTGAACCCGCCGTCGACGACCAGCTCGGCGCCGGTCATGAACGACGACTCGTCGCTGGCGAGGAACAAGGCGACGTTGGCGATCTCGCGCGGCCGCGCGATGCGGCCGAGCGGAATGCCCCTCTCGAATTCCGTCCGGATCTCCGGCGTCAGATAGGGCGCCTGCAGCGGCGTGTCCACGATGCCGGGATGGATCACGTTGCAGCGGATGTTGTCCCTCGCGAACTGGATCGCGAGCGACTTCGTCAGCGAGATCAGGGCGCCCTTCGCGGCCGTGTACGCGTCCTGCGCGCGCGTGAAGCCGGCGAGCGCCGACACCGAGCCCATGAGGATCACGGAGCCGCCGCCGGCGCGCTTGAGATGCGGGATCCCGTGCTTCGTCACCCAGAAGACCGACTTGAGGTTGATCCCCATCACGCGGTCCCACCACTTCTCGTCGGTCTCCAGCACCGAGCGATCGCGGTCCTTCCACAGCACGCCGGCGTTGTTGTGGAGGATGTGAAGGGCGCCGAACTTCTTCACCCCCTCCGCGACCATGCGCTCGACGTCCGGCTCGAGCGCGACGTCGCCCGCGACCGCGATGGCCTGCCCGCCCTTCGCCTCGACCGCCGCGACGGTCTCCGCCGCGACCTTGGCGTCGATGTCGGCGACGACCACGCGCGCGCCCTCCTCCGCGAAGAGCACCGCGCACTCCCGTCCCATGCCCATGCCCGCGCCGGTGATCAGCGCGACCTTGTCTTTGAGCCGGTGCGCCATCTAGATCCTTTCGAAGTAGCGGATGAGCTCCCAGTCGGTGACGGCCTGGTCGAAGGCCTGCTGCTCGAGGCGCGCCGCGTGGAGGTAGTGCTCGACCACGCGATCGCCGAATGCCGCACGCGCGACCTTCGAGCGCCGGAGCTCGTCGATCGCCTCGCGCAGCGTCTTCGGGACCTGCGGGAGCGACGCGTCCTCGTAGGCATTGCCCTCGTAGGCCTTCGGCGCCTTCAGCTTGGCCTCGATGCCGTGGAGCCCCGCGGCGATCGTCGCGGCGAACGCGAGATACGGGTTGGCGTCGGCGCCCGGGATGCGATTCTCCACGCGGAAGCCGCCGCCCTCCCCGCACAGCCGGAAGCCGCACGTGCGGTTGTCCCAGCCGGACGCGATGCGCGTCGGCGCGAACGAGCCGGACTGGTAGCGCTTGTAGGCGTTCACGCCGGGCGCGTAGAAGTACGCGAGCTCGCGCGCCATCGCCATCTGGCCGGCGAGCCACTGGCCGAAGAGCGGCGTCCACTGCTTCGGGTCGCGTCGTTGCGCCGCAGGCGCGCCGGTGCGTGCGCGTGGCGCGAACAGCGGCTTGTCGCGCTTGTCCCACAGCGACGAGTGCAGGTGGAACGACGAGCCCGCCGCGCCGGCGTCGTACTTCGCCATGAACGTGATCGCGCACCCCTGCAGCGAGGCGATCTCCTTCGCGCCGTGCTTGTAGAGCACGGTGCGGTCCGCCATCTCCAGCGCCTCAGCGTAGCGCAGGTTGATCTCTTCCTGTCCCCTGCCCCACTCGCCCTTCGACGTCTCGACCGGGACGTCCGCCGCTTCCATGCCGTTGCGGATCGCACGGATCAGCGGCTCTTCGCGCGTCGTCTGCAGGATGTGATAGTCCTCGAGATAGCCCGACGCCGGCGTCAAGTGCTGGTAACGCTTCGCGCGCGCCTCCTCGAAGCTCTCGCGGAACACGTAGAGCTCGAGCTCCGCCGCGGTCTTCACCGTGTAGCCGAGCTTCGCCGCGCGCGCGATCTGCCGCTTGAGCACCCAGCGCGGCGCTTCCTCGATCGGCTCGCCCTCTTCCGTGTAGACGTCGCACAGCACGAGCGCGGTCTTCGTCAGCCACGGGATGATCCGGAGCGTCCCGAGATCCGGGACGACCTTCATGTCCCCGTAGCCGCGCTCCCACGACGTGAGCTTGAAGCCGGGCAGCGGCTCCATCTCCATGTCGACGGTGAAGAGGTAGATGCAGGCGTGCGAGCCTTCCTCGGCGACGTGATCGAGGAAGTAGCGGCCGACGACGCGCTTGCCCATGAGCCGGCCGTACCCGTCGGGAAACACCGCGAGCACCGTGTCGATCTCGTCCTTGCGCACGAGCTGCGCGAGCGTCTGGAGGTCGACGCGGCCGGACATGGCGGCGATAGTAGCGCAAGGCCGCGGCGTGTGTCATCCTGCGTCCGTGCGCCGCCGGATCGATCGCGCGATCGTCGCGTGGTGCCTCTACGATTTCGCGAACTCTTCCGTCTCCGCCATCGTCGTCGCCACCATCTTTCCCGTCTGGTACGCGCAGGCCATCGTCGGCAACGCGCAGGGCCAGGGCGACGTGTGGTGGGGCCTCGTCAGCTCGTCGACGATGGTGATCGTCGCGCTCACGTCGCCGCTCCTCGGCGGCATCGCCGACCATGCGGGGGTCCGCAAGCCGTTCTTCGTCGCGCTCACGCTCAGCGCCGTCGCGGGCAGCGCGCTGCTCTCGACGCTCGAGCCGGGCATGGTCGTGCGCGGCTTCGTCTTCGCGGTGCTCACGCTGGTCACGTACGAGGCGGCGATCGTCTACTACAACGCGTACCTGCCGGCGCTCGTCCCGCCGGAGCGCTTCGGCAGCGTCTCGGCGATGGGCTTCGCCGTCGGCTATGGGGGATCGATGGTGGCGTTCCTCGCCGCGTACCCGTTCGCGGCGATGGGGAGGTACGGCGCGTGCTTCCTCGTGACGGCGGCGCAGTTCGGGCTCTTCGCGCTGCCGGCCTTCGTGCTGCTCCCCGCCGACACGCGCCATCCGATGCCGCTCACGCAGGCGGTGCGGCGGGGCATCCTGGACACGTTCGCCACGCTGCGCGAGATCGTCACCGAGCCCCGCCGGCTCGCGCTGCGCCGGTTCCTGCTCGCCTATTTCGTGTACGAGGACGGCGTCAACACCGTGATCTTCTTCGCGGGCATCTTCGCGTCGAAGACGCTCGGCTTCACCTTCCCGGAGATCATCGTGCTGTTCATGCTCGTGCAGCTCACCGCGCTGCTGGGCTCGGCGGCGTGGGCGCGGCCCAGCGACCGGCAGGGGCCGCGCTTCGTGATCACGGTGACGCTCGTGCAGTGGATCGCGGTCGTCGTGATCGCGTACTTCGTGCGCGCGAAGTGGCAGTTCTGGGTGGTGGCGATCCTCGCGGGGAGCGGCCTCGGCGCGATCCAGGCGGCGAGCCGCGCGCTGATGGCGCGCTTCGTGCCTCGCGACCGTGAGGCCGAGTTCTTCGGGTTCTACTCGCTCGTCGGCAAGACGGGCGCCGTCCTGGGGCCGCTCGTCTTCGGCGGCGTGTCGTGGATGATGGGCGGCGATCAGCGCGCCGCGATCCTGGCGGTCGGCCTCTTCTTCGTCGTCGGCCTCGTCCTGTTGTCCCGTATCCCTCTCGCGAGCGGCGCCGCCGCGGCGCTGGTGTTGTTCGCCGTGCCGGGCACGAGTGAAGCGTCCGACCCGTACGCCGAGATCCGCGTCAGCTCCGGATGCCGTGAGCTCCTCAACAAGCGCGCGCTCGGCGAGCCCCCGAACGCGCTCTTCACGATCGGGCAGTTCTATTACGCCTCGAGCCCGTCGGGGTCGGCGTGCGGCTGGAGCGCGTCGTCCGCGTACGGGGCGTACACGGCCTGCAGCCGCATGGCGGCGAAGCGCGAGCTCGGGGTCCCGTGTCTCCCGCTCGTGCGCGACGGCGACGTGATCGCGCAGTCCTACGCGCAGGCGCGCCAGCTCGTGGGGGCGGACGCGTGGGAGCTCGGGATGACGGCCGACCCGCTCCGCTGCGGCCAGGAGCCCGGCTCGCGGCTGTTCTGGCTCGAGCACGGCTTCTGCGACATGAAGCCGCACGGCCCCGTCGAACGCGCGCGGTCTCGTCATCTGGAACCACGGCATCCACGGGACGCTCGTCCAGCACACGGCGCCGCCGGCGCTCGCCATCCGCCTGCTGCGGTCGGGCGGGTGGGACGTGATCAAGCTGAACCGCCACAACCTCGCGGAAGGCGCGGACTCGTACCGGCGTGCCGAGGCCCGCGTGCTGGAGGAGATCCAGGCGCAGCGTGAGCGCGGCTATCGCAAGATCGTCGTCGCGGGCCAGTCGTTCGGCGGACGCGTGGCGCTCGAGGTCGGCACGCTCGCGAGCGACCTCTTCGCGACGATCGCGATGGCGCCTGGGATGGAGACGACGGTCGGCAACAGCCGCACGCAGGCACCGACCGACGAGCGCCTGCGCCGCGCGAAGGTCGAGCGGCTCGTCGTCGTGTTCCCCGCCCAGGACGAGCTCTTCGGCAACATCGAGCGGGGACGCACCGCCGCGCCGGTGCTGGCGAACCGTGAGCGCCCGTATCTCCTCCTCGACGAGACCGCGGGCCTGAAGGGCCACGCCGGAGGCACCGGCGGGAATTTCACGCTGCGCTACGGACGCTGTCTCGAGACCTTCCTGTCCGCGCCGACGGTGCCGTCAGGCGCGTTCTCGTGCCCCGCGACGAAAGGCAGCCTCGCCGTGGCGCGCGACCTCGTCCCGAAGCCGCCGGCGCACGTCACGCTCGTCACGAGCGGAAACGACCTCGCCGGTCTCTGGTACGGCACGGTCGGAGAGAGCATCGTATCGTGGGCGCCCGTGGACGTCGGCGCGCCGAGGCCGGGCGTTCTCTACACGCACGTCTCGAGCGGCGTGCACCGTGGCGGTGGCGTCTACGCGGCCACGGTGGAGGGCGGCGAGGTGAAGGCGGTCCCGCCGAATCGCGCCGTGCTGGCCGTCACGCGCCGTGACGCCCGGACCCTCGACGTCACATACACGCCCACGGCGGCGGAGAGCAATTCGGGACGAACGCGCGGCGTCCCGTGCCGCTGCACGGAACGTTGATGCGCGCGGAGGACTGAAGAGGGGGGCCGTCGAAGCCCCCCCTCGGTTCTTAGTTTGCCTTCACCCGGAAGTGCGCGCGGCGGTTCTTGGCCCAGCAGCTCTCGGTCTTGTCGCGGCACATCCCGCGCTCCTCGCCGTAGCTCATCACGGTGATGCGCGAGGCGGCGACGCCGTGCGAGACGAAGTAGTTCATCGACGCCTTCGCGCGGCGCTCGCCGAGCGTGAGGTTGTACTCGTTGGTGCCGCGCTCGTCGGCGTGCCCCTCGATGACCACGAGGGCGTCGGGGTGCGCGCGGAGCCACTGCGTGCTCTTCTCGAGGATCCTCATGTCCGTGGCCCGGATCTCGTAGCTGTCGAACGCGAAGTGGACGTCGCGGAGGTCGTCATGGACGATGAAGTCGCTGAGCCGCGGCCGCGCGCTCGCGCCCATGCCCGACGTCCCGCCCGGCCCGTCGTGGCGCGAGCCCATCGCGCCGCTGTGGTAGCCCGCCGTCGCCGACGGATCGTTCGTCGCGGACTGCTGCGTCGCGCACCCGCCGACCGCCAGCGCCATCAACAGTGAGACGATCACCACCGAAGCCTGACACGTGATCATGAAGCCCCCCTTTCCGGTCGTTCGCGGCCCGCCAAGGGTGCACAGACGGTGCCGAGCCGGGAAAAACGGGCGGAACCCTTCGAGGTCAATCACTTCCAGCGCATCGGCCTCTGGAGCCGGCGCCAGACACCCGGAAAATCGAACCGCGTTGCCGATGACATTCTGCCTCCCGGTGACATGGCGTCACGCGGGATCGGGCCGCCGTTTCGGCCTCAGCCGACGTCGATAGGTATGGGCGGGACGAGGAGCACGAGGAGGAGCAGGCAGGCCACGCCGACCGCGCGACGCCCCGGAGTCAGCGGGGTGAGATCGTCGAGCGGCGGCCCGTGATGGAAGCCGATGAAGAACAGCACGAAGAAGCCCCACACCACCCAGTTCACGGACCACGTGAGCGCGCCGAGGGCGAGCAGCGCCAGGAACGTCGCGATCCCGACCATCCGGTGCCGCGTGCCGAACAGCGCGTACGCGATGCGGCCGCCGTCGAGCTGCCCGACGGGCATCAGGTTCAGCGCGGTGACGAGGAGCCCGACCCACGCGGCATCGAACACCGGGTGCGTGTAGAGCTTCATGCCTTCGGGGATCACGCCGAACCGCAGCGCGACGAGCGCGTGCGTGAGCGCCGAGTCGCCGAACGTGACCCACGTGCCCGGCGCGACCGGCGCCACCGCCGACCAGTGGATGCCGAGGATCAACGCCGGGAGGGCGATGACGAGCCCCGCGATCGGGCCGGCCGCGGCGATGTCGAAGAGCGCGTTGCGATCGCGCGCGGGCGAGCGCATCCGGATGACGGCGCCCAGCGTGCCGAAGAGGAACGGCGGCGGCACCGGGATGAAGTACGGGAGGCTGACCGAGACGCCGTAGTGGCGCGCGGTGAGGTAGTGCCCGAACTCGTGCACGCCGAGCGTCAAGAGCAGCGTGACCGCGAACGGCACGCCGCTCAGGAGCCACCACCACGACGGGGCCCGCCGGAGCGCGTCGAACGTCGGCGAGCCGACGAATTGCGTGCCGGCGAGCAGCGTCGAGACGACCGTCAGCACGAAGAGGACGACGTTGAGCGTGACGCGCGAGCGGTCCTCGACCCCCGCGCTCGGCCAGGCCTGCACGAGCACGCCGCCGCGATCGGCGCGCAGGTACGGCGTGTAGCCGACGCGGCGGAAGCGATCGCGAAGGATCTCGAGCGCGCGCGCGGGCGTGGTCACGAGCTGCCCGCGGAAGAGGAAGACGCCGTTCTTCTCGCCGTTGTCGTACACCGCGAGGATGTCGTCGACGTTGCGGCGCAGGATGTCGCCGAGGAGGATCAGGCCGTCGGAAGGCGCAGGGGCGGGCGCCGTCCGCCGCCTCGGCCAGAAGCGCATGCGTTCAGCCTACCACGCGCGTACGGAGCCGTTCGACCGCCGTGCGCACGGCGCCGAGCCCGTCTTCGAGGTAGAGCACGCCGAGCACCGCCTCGAGCGTCGTGGCGAGGATCGATTCGCGCGTGCGCCCGCCCGTCTGGTCCTCACCGCGGCCGAGACGCAACAGCGCGCCGAGCTCGAGGTCCGTCGCCCACCGCGCGAGGTTGACGCCCGAGACGATCTCCGCGCGCGCCGGCGTCAGAACGCCGACCGTGCGCTCGACGCCCTCGGTGTAGAGGCGCTCGGCGACGACGAGCCCGAGCGCGGCGTCGCCGATGAACGCGAGCGGCTCCTGGTCGAGCGCCGGCGCGTGCTCGTTGGCCCACGAGGCGTGCGTGAGGGCGCGCTCGATCAGTGCGCGGTCGCGAAAGCAATGACCGAGGCGCTCTTCGAGCGAGACGAGCGCGGCCATCGGATGGCCGGGGCTAGCCGCGGTACTTGCGGAACGCGAGCGTCGCGTTCGTGCCGCCGAAGCCGAACGCGTTGGAGAGCGCGACCTCGACGTCCTGCTTGCGCGCCTGGTTCGGCACGTAGTCGAGGTCGCAGTCGGGATCCGGAGTCTCGTAGTTGATGGTCGGCGGCAGGAGACCGTGGTGCAGCGCGAGCGCGGTGGCGATGGCCTCGACGCCGCCCGCGGCGCCGAGCAGGTGGCCGGTCATCGACTTCGTCGACGAGATCGCGAGCTTGCGCGCGTGGTCGCCGAACACGCGCTTGATCGCGAGGGTCTCGAACTTGTCGTTGTAGGGCGTCGACGTGCCGTGCGCGTTGATGTAGCCGACCTCGCTCGCCTGGAGGCCGGCGCTCTTCAGCGCGAGGCTCATCGCGCGCGCGGCGCCGTCGCCCTCGGGATCGGGCGCCGTCATGTGATGCGCGTCGCCGGTCATTCCGTAGCCGATGACTTCCGCGTAGATCCGCGCGTCACGCCGGACCGCGTGCTCGAGCGCCTCGATGACGACGATCCCCGCGCCTTCGCCGCACACGAACCCGTCGCGGCCGGCGTCGAACGGGCGCGAGGCCTTCCGCGGATCGTCGTTGCGTGTCGACATCGCCTTCATCGCGCAGAAGCCGGCGATCGTCAGCGGGACGATCATCGCCTCGGCGCCCCCCGCGATCATCACGTCGGCCTCGCCGTAGCGGATCAGCTTGAACGCGTCCCCGATGGCGTGGTTGCCGGTGGCGCACGCGGTGACGACCGAGGAGTTCGGGCCCTTGGCGCCGAAGCGCATCGAGACGAGGCCCGACGCCATGTTGATGATGAGCATGGGGATGATGAACGGGGACACGCGGTCCGGGCCCTTCTGGAGCAGGACGTGCTCGCCGTCGAGGAGCGTGGTGATGCCGCCGATCCCCGAGCCGATGAGCACGCCGAACCGCTCGGCGTCGATACGGCTCGGATCGAGACCGGCGTCGGCGACGGCCTGGACCGACGACGCGACGGCGTACTGGAGATACGGATCGAGCCGGCGCGCGTCCTTCTTGTCGATGTAGGCGAGCGGATCGAAGTTGCGGATCTCGCCCGCGATCCGCGTCGGATAGGCGGCGGCGTCGAACTTCGTGATGGGACCGATGCCGGAGCGCGCGTGCGTCAGCGCCGACCAGAGCTCTTCCGCCGTGTTGCCCACCGGCGTGATGGCGCCGAGCCCGGTGACGACGACGCGCCGTGACTCCACCACCGTGGTCCCTCTACGAGTTGTCCTTGATGTACTGCACGGCGTCACCCACCGTGACGATCTTCTCGGCGTCCTCGTCGGGGATCTGGATGTCGAAGTGCTCCTCGAGCGCCATGACGAGCTCGACCGTGTCGAGCGAGTCGGCCCCCAGGTCCTCGATGAACTTCGCCGACGGCGTCACGTCGTCCTCCTCGACGCCGAGCTGCTCGACGATGATCTCCTTCACCTTCTCCTCGACTGACTTCCCCATGAACGCTCCCTCAGATGTACAAGCCGCCGTTGACGTGAAAGACCTGTCCGGTGATGTAGGTCGCGCCCTCACCGGCGAGGAATCCTACCACCTCGGCCACCTCGCGCGGGGTTCCGACACGGCCGAGCGGCACCTGCGCGAGCAGCGCCTCGCGGGCCTGCGCGGGAATGGCTGCCGCCATGTCCGTCTCGATGAGCCCCGGCGCGACCGCGTTGACGAGGATGCCCCAGTGGCTGAGCTCGCGCGCCGTCGCTTTGGTGAATCCGATGAGGCCGGCCTTGGACGCGGAGTAATTCGCCTGCCCGGCGTTGCCCATCGCGCCGGCGGCCGACGCCATGTTGACGATCCGCCCGCTCTTCTGTCGAACCATGACCTTCGCCGCCGCGCGCGTCATGACGAACGCGCCGCGCAGATTCACCTCGAGCACGCGGTCCCAGTCCTCGTCCTTCATGCGGAGCAGCAGACCGTCCTTTGTGATGCCCGCGTTGTTGACGAGGAGATCGACGCGTCCGAAGCGCTCGCGCGCGGTCTCGACCACGCGCTCGGCGTCGTCGCGCCGGCTGACGTCACCGGCGACACCGGCGACCGCGGCGCCCGTCGCTTCGAGATCCCTGACGGTCGCGGCGAGACGGTCGCCGTCGCGTGCCGACACTACCACGGCGGCTCCGCGCTCGGCCAGCAGCGCCGCGATGGCGGCGCCGATGCCGCGGCTGCCTCCCGTGACGACGGCCACCTTGCCTTCGAGCGGGGGGTGGGGGGTCCTGAGTTGTGTGGCCCCCATCTCCAAAGAATTCGCGCTCACGCGCTCGCTCCCAGCGCGGCGAGCGCCTTGTCGAGTCCCGCGACGTCCTCGATGCTGTGGCCGCGCGCGCCGTCGAGAATCCGGCGGAGCAGGCCGGTGAGCACGCGGCCCGGCCCCACCTCCACGAACGCGGTCGCGCCCTCGGCGTGCAGGCGCTGCACGCAGTCGGTCCAGCGCACGGGGCTCGCGACCTGGCGCAGCAGGAACGGCTTCACCTCGTCGGCCGCGCGCGTGACGCCCGCGTCGACGTTGCGCACGACGGGGAACGTGGGGTCGCCGACGGCGATGGCCGCGAGCTCGCCCGCGAGGCGCTCGGCGGCCGGCGCCATCAGCGACGAATGGAAGGGCGCGCTCACCGGAAGCATCACGCTCTTCTTGCCCGCGAGCGCGACCGCGCGCTCGACGGCGCCGCGATGCCCGGCCACCACGATCTGCCCCGCGGAGTTGATGTTCGCGATCTCGACGACCTCGCCCTGCCCCGCCTCCTTGCAGATCGTCTCGACGGCGCCCAGCTCGAGGCCCATGATCGCGGCCATCGCGCCCGTGCCGACGGGCACGGCCTGCTGCATGAACTCTCCGCGCTTGCGCACGACGCGGACGGCGTCCGCGAAGCGGAGCGCGCCGGCGACCACGAGCGCGGCGTACTCGCCAAGGCTGTGCCCGGCGGCGAAGCTCGGCGTGAGACCGCGCTCCGCGCAGGCACGCGCGGCGGCGACGCTGGCGGTGAGCACGGCGGGCTGGGTGTTCGCGGTGAGCGCGAGCTCGCTCTCCGGTCCTTCGAACGCGACCTTCCTCAGATCGAAGCCGAGCGCGGTGTTCGCTTCCTCGAAGACCGCCTTCGCGGCGTCCGAGGCTTCGTAGAAGCTCTTGCCCATCCCGACCGCCTGCGAGCCCTGGCCGGGAAAGAGAAACGCGGGTCTCACCACTGCATCAGCGCGGCGCCCCACGCGAAGCCGCCGCCGAACGCCGCCATCAGAATCGTGTCGCCCTTCTTCACGCGCCCCGCCGCGAGCGCTTCCTCCAGCGCGACGTAAACCGACGCCGCGCCGGTGTTGCCGTAGCGGTCGACGTTGACGAACACCTTCGCCATCGGCAGGCCGACACGCTTGGCCGCGGCCTCGATGATGCGGAGGTTCGCCTGGTGCGGGATGAAGAGGTCGATGTCGTCGGGACCGAGCCCGTGGCGCGCGAGGATGGTCTCGACACAGTCGACGAACATGCGCACGGCGACCTTGAAGACCTCGCTGCCCTTCATCTTCGCGTAGTGCATGCGCGCGTCGACCGTCTCGCGCGTGGCGGGATGGCGCGCGCCGCCGCCCGGCATGATCAGCAGGTCCGCGTACTGTCCGTCGGAGTAGAGGTCGGCGTCGATGATGCCGCTGCCGTCCTCCGACGCCTCGAGCACCGCGGCGCCGGCCGCGTCGGCGAGCAGCACGCAGGTGCCGCGGTCGGTGAAGTCGGTGATGCGCGACAGCGCCTCGGCGCCGATGCAGAGCACCCGTTTGTACTTGCCGGTCTCGATGAACTTAGCGCCGATGTTCAGGCTGTAGATCGATCCGGCGCAGGCGGCGAGGAGGTCGACGGAGCCCACGCGGCGGCAGCCGAGCCGATGCTGGACGATGTTGCCGACGCTCGGGAAGAACATGTCCGGCGTCGTGGTGCCGACCACGATGAAGTCGATGTCCTCGGGCACGAGGTTCGCGCGCTCGAGCGCCTGGCGCGCGGCGTTCAGCGCGAGGTCGGACGTGGCCTCGCTCTCGTCGACGATGTGACGCTCGCGGATGCCGCTCCGCTGCTGGATCCACGCGTCGTTGGTCTCGACCATCTTCTCGAGGTCGGCGTTGGTGAGGATCCGCTTCGGCGCGTAGGCGCCGGTGCCGATGATCTTCGCCCGCTTCATCCGCGGCTCCCTTCGTCCAGGTTCCCGCGTGCGATCTCGTTTTCGAGCGCCGTCTTGATGTGGTCGTTGAGCCCCGCCTTCGCCCACTCTCCGGCCAGGCGGACCGCGTTCTTGATCGCCTTCACCGGCGACGCGCCGTGGCAGATGATCGCCCCGCCGTCGATGCCGAGCAGGGGCGCCCCGCCCAGCTCCGTGTAGTCGAGGCGCTTCTTGACGCGATCGAACGCGGGCTTCGCGAGCGCGGCGGCGAGCTTCGAGCGGACGTTCCGCATCAGCTCCTCGCGAATCATCGCGCCGAACATCTCCGCGAGGCTCTCGGAGATCTTCAGCGCGACGTTGCCGGTGAAGCCGTCGGCGACGATCACGTCGCAATGCCCGTTGTAGAGGTCGCGGCCCTCGACGTTCCCGAGGAAGTTCAGCGACGAGTCCTTGAGCTGCTCGTACGCTTCCTTCGTGAGCTCGTTGCCCTTGCCCTCTTCCTCGCCCACGGAGAGGAGCCCCACGCGCGGCCGGTCGATGCCGAGGATGTCGCGCGCGTAGACGTGGCCCATGACCGCGAACTGGAACAGGTGCCACGGCTTCGGCTCGACGTTGGCGCCGACGTCCAGCAGGACGGAGAAGCCTTTGAGGTTCGGCAGGACCGCCGCGATGGCGGGCCGATCGACGCCACGCAGCACGCCGACGACGAACATCGCGACGGCCATCGCGGCGCCGGTGTTGCCGGCCGAGATGAACGCGCTGGCCTCGCCGTCGCGCACGAGCTCCGCGGCGATCCGCAGCGAGGAGTCTCGCTTGCGGCGTAGCGCCTGGGACGGGCTCTCGCCCATGCCGACGACCTGCGAGGCGTGCCGGACCTCGACACCGGCGGGGTTGCCGAGGCGGCTCAGCTCGTGCTCGATCGCCGCCTTGTCGCCCACGAGCACGACGGAGGCGCCGAACTCGCGGACCGCGGCGGCCGCCCCTTCGACGACCACGGCGGGACCGTGGTCCCCTCCCATGGCATCAACGGCGATCTTCACCTACGCGCCTTCGACCGCGACGATCTCCCGGCCCTTGTAGTACCCGCAGTGCGGGCAGATCCGGTGAGGCAGCTTCGCCTCGCGGCATTGCGGGCACACGGACCGCGTGGGAGCGGCCAGCTTGTAATGCGTGCGGCGCTTGCGCCCGCGCGTCTTCGAATGGCGTCTCTTCGGCAGCGGCATGGAGTCTCCTTACGATTTCCGTTCGGTGAGGGTCTTCAAGACGGCCAGGCGCGAGTCCGGCGCGCGCTCGGGGCAGGGGCACGCGGTCACGTTCCGGTTCGCGCCGCACACCAGGCAAATACCACGACAGCCGGGGTCGCAGAGCGGCTTCATCGGCAGCGCGAGCGTGGTTTCGGTCTCGATCAGGCGATCGAGATCGATCTGATCGTCGACGTAGAAGTCGGTGTCGAGGTCGTCCCGCCCCAGCTCCGCGTTGTCCACGCGTGCCGGCTTCGGCGCGAACCGGAGGGAAACGTCCGCCGTCACGGGGCTCGTGAAGCTCTCCGTGCACCGCCCGCACGTCTGCGGAACGGTGCCCCGGATCTGGCCGATGACGTCGACCTCGTCGCCGTCTCTGGTGACCTGGAGCTGCAGCCGGTCGAGGCGCCAGGCGGAGTCGGCGTACGGCGATGCCGCGTATGCGGTCTCGTCGATCGAAAGGCCCTCGTCGGGAAGCTCGGAGACTCGGATGATCATGTGTAACTTCGTACAAACAAAAGCAAAATCCGCTTTGAACCGGGCCAGTATATCGACGGGGTCCGGGCAAGTCAAGGCATTTGACCCCCGAAAACCGCTCTGCTAGTGTGACGTTCGACCGCCGTCACGCGTCTCAATGAGGGGGTCACCACTCATGTCGAACATCTTCAAGACCGGTCTGCTCCTCGCCGTCCTCACCGCCATGCTGGTCCTCATCGGCGGCGCGATCGGCGGGCAGCAGGGCATGGTCGTCGCGTTCTTCTTCGCGATCGTGATGAACTTCTTCAGCTACTGGTTCTCGGACCGGATCGTCCTGGCCATGTACCAGGCGCAGCCGGTCGACGAGGCATCGGCGCCGCAGCTCTACAGCATGGTCCGGCGCCTCGTGACGCGCGCCCAGATCCCGATGCCGCGCGTCTACCTGATCCCGACCGACACGCCGAACGCGTTCGCGACCGGGCGCAACCCCGAGCACGCGGTCATCGCCGTCACCGAAGGCATCATGCGGATCCTCGACGAGGAGGAGCTCGAGGGCGTGCTGGCGCACGAGCTCGCCCACGTGAAGAACCGCGACGTGCTGATCTCGACGATCGCCGCGACGCTGGCCGGCGCCATCACCTACCTCGCGCACATGGCGCAATGGGCGGCGATGTTCGGCGGCCGCGGCCACGACGACGAGGAGGGCACCAATCCGGTCGCCGCCATCGTCATGGCGATCCTCGCGCCGATCGCCGCGATGCTCGTCCAGATGGCCGTGTCGCGCGCGCGCGAGTACCAGGCGGACGCGACGGGCGCACGCCTCGCGGGCAAGACGTGGGGCCTCGCCAAGGCGCTCGAGAAGCTGCACATGGCGCAGCAGGTCGTGCCGATGCAGGCGAACCCGGCGACGGCGCACCTGTTCATCGTGAATCCCTTGAGCGGACGGAGCTTCGCGAGCTTGTTCAGCACGCACCCGCCGCTCGAGGATCGGATCGCGCGACTGCGCGAGATGAGGATCTAGACGCGCGCGATTGATTGACATCGGGGGGAGCGTCAAGACGCTCCCCCCGATACCCCCACCGCCCGAAGTCGCCCAGTGAAGTCCCACGACCCGAGGCCGCTCATCCGACGATCAAAAGCCATCGAGGTGGCCAAACCACCCGCGAAGCGGCTTCATCGTGGGCGGTGCAATCCGGTGGGTCGGGGTTATTCGGGCTGGAGGACGAAGTCGAACAGGACCGAATTTTGGCCGGGTTTTGGATAGACCTGCGTCACAAGTGACTTATGGCCCGGCGCGGTGACCTTCACGTGCAGATGCACGGGGCGGCCGGGGTATCTGCCGGGCACGTCGGTCACGTAGACGAAGCCGCCCTGCCCGTCCGTGACCTGCGTCGCGCGGTGCGCGTCGTCGTACTCGCCGCCGGGATTGGCCGCCCACCACTCGAGCTTCGCCCGCGGCAAGGCGGCGCACCCGCGCGCCGACCGGACGGCGCCCTTCACGGTGAGTCCGTCTCCGGTCTTGCTGCGCTCGGGCGCGCCGGCCTTGTAGAACGGGCCGAGCATGTCCGGCGCGGTCGGCGCGCACGTCGACGGCCCCTGGGCAACGGCGAATGACGGAATCGCCAGGGCGAGCACGACGGCCAGATGGAGCACGACGTGACGGGTGCGCATGCCCTGAGTCTAGCGCCGGAGGCTTGACCACTGGCGCACGATAGGACGGCTGTGACCTCCGACCCGGTTGTCCGCAACGACGCGCTGATCGACCCCGACACCGTCCGCGCCTGGCTCGCCGCGGGGCTCGTGTGGCTGCTGGTCTTCCCGACCATCGGCGCGCTCGTCTCGACGAAGTTCAACCATCCCGGGTTCCTCGGCGACATTTCGTGGCTCACGTTCGGACGGCTCAGGCCGATCCACGTCAACGGCGTCATCTGGGGCGCGTTCTCGACCATCTTCATCGGGCTCGTCCACTACGTGGTGCCGCGCCTCGCGGGCGTGCCGCTCGCCGGCGCCAGGTGGAGCCGCCCGCTCCTGTGGGTCTGGAACGCGAACCTCGTCGTGTTCGTCGTGCTGATCGGCCTCGGCTGGAACCGCGGCTGGGAAGTCGGCGAGCTGCCGCTGGTGAACGTGATCGTGCTGTTCCTCGCGCTGCTCGTGCTCACCGCGCAGTGCCTCGTCACCATCCACCGGCGCGTCACGCCGCCGCTCTACGTCTCGCTCTGGTACCTGATCGCCGCGCTCGTGTGGACCGACGCGAACCTGCTGCTGCTGATGCTCGGCCCGACGCACCTCGCCGGCATCAACAACGCCGCGTGGCACGGGCTCTTCCTCCACTACATCGTCGGCCTCTGGATCACGCCCGCCGGCTACGTGCTCATCTACTTCTTCCTGCCCGCCAGCGTCCGCGCGCCGATCTACAGCCACCGGCTGTCGCTGATCGGCTTCTGGTCGCTCGCGTTCTTCTATCCGTTCGTCGGCATCCACCACTATCTGTACTCGCCGATCGCCGACTGGGCGGAGACGATCGCCATCGTCTCCTCGATGATGCTGATCGTCCCCGTGTGGACCGTGCTGCAGAACTTCTTCGGCACGATGACCGGGCGCTGGCGCGAGCTCGGCACCAACCTGCCGGCGAAGTTCCTCATCGTCGGGTCGGTCCTCTACCTGATCGGCTGCTTCCAGGGCTCGGTCGAGGCGCTGCGCGCGCTCCAGCAGCCGACGCACTTCACCGACTTCGTCGTCGGCCACGCGCACATCACCGTCTTCGGCACGTTCGTGATGTGGGCGATCGCGGGCGTCGTCTACGTCTGGCCGCGCGTCACGCGCTCGTCGCCGTCGAGCTTCCGCGTCGCCAACGCGGGCTTCTGGCTCATCACCACCGGCATCGTCGCGATGGTCCTCGTCCTCACGGCGCAGGGCCTGCAGCAGGGCTTCATGCTGATCGCGCAGGCGGACTGGATGGATTCCGTCAACGCGATGCGCCCGTTCTGGTGGGTGCGCACGGTGACGGGCATCGTGATGGACCTCGGGATCTCGCTGGTGATCCTGACACTCGTGCGCGGCTCGCTCGCGAGGCCGGCGTGAGGTCGATCGCGTCGCTGGCCGTCGGCGCGGGGTTCGCGTGCGTGACGCTCGCCATGATCGTGCAGGGCGTGCTCCCGGCGCTGATCCCCGAGTCGCGCTCCACACGCGTGACCCGCGCGGTCCGCACGGAGCTCGGCGACGTGAAGTGGGTCCGCACCGACGCCGTCGACTACACGGGCGCGCAGGCGCGCGGCCGGCGCGTGTACATCCGCGAAGGCTGCTGGTATTGCCACAGCCAGTACGTGCGGCCGGTGACGAAGGAAGACTTGCGCTGGGGACCGGTATCGGAAGCCGGTGAGTACGCCTACGATCTCCCGCACCTCTTCTCGACCCGGCGGATCGGCCCGGATCTCACCCGCATCGGGCTGAAATTCTCGGACGACTGGCACTACGCGCATCACTGGGATCCCACCCTCGTCGTCCCCGACTCGATCATGCCGCGCTTCCAGTGGCTCTTCCGCCAGACGACGGCGGACGCGCGCCGCGAGGGCGACGGCGTGCGCGTCGAGGCGACCGCGGAGCTGCGGCGCTGGTTCACGTTCCGCGCCGACCGTCCGATCCTGCTCGTGCCGGACGCGTCGGGGCTCACGTTCGTGCCGCCGGCGCCGACGGGCGCGCTGCCCATCGACGGCGCGCCGACCATCGACGCGAGCCATCTCAAGACGCCGCCGGCGACGCTGCGTCTCGTGACGCCGACCGCCGACCTCGTGGACCTCGTGCGCTACCTGCAGAAGCTGGGCACGAACCGCGGCGCGTGGCGTGACGTCTTCGAACCGCAGACGGTCGCAATCAGCGCGATGACCGTGCCCGACCGCGGCGACCTCGTCGACCGCGGCCGCGCCGTCTACACGCAGCGCTGCATCGGCTGCCACGGCGCTGCCGGCGACGGCAACGGCGCGGCGGCGACGTTCCTCTCGCCGCGGCCGCGCGACTTCACCGCCGCGGTCTTCAAGTTCCGCAGCACGCCGTCGGGCACGCTGCCGACCGACGGCGACCTCTACCGCACCGTCACGCGCGGCGTGCGCTGGACCGCGATGCCCACGTGGCATGAGCTGCCCGAGAAAGACCGGCTCGCGGTCGTCGCGTTCATCAAGACGTTCTCGAAGCGCTGGAAAGAGGAGAAGCTCGAGCCCGCGCTGGTGACGAGCGCGCCGACCGCCCGCCCCGACCTCGTCGCGCGCGGCCGAGAGCTCTACGTCAGCGCGAAGTGCTGGGAGTGCCACGGCGAGCGCGGCCGCGGTGACGGCCCGTCCGCCACGCAGCTGAAGGACGACCTCGACCGCCCGATCCGCCCGACCGACTTCACGCGCGGCCAGCTCAAGGGCGGCGCGCACGTGGTGGACGTGTTCCGCACGATGACGAACGGTCTCGACGGCACGCCGATGCCGTCGTTCGCCGACACCATGACCGACGACGAGCGCTGGGCGATCTCCTACTTCGTGCTGTCGCTCTCCGCCTGGGCGGATCCGCTGACCGGAGAAAAGCTCCCGTTGCCGCGCGCGGCGCGCGACGCGCTCAACTCCGCCGCCGTCGCCGCCGATCATCCGCGCCGCGCGTGGAGCGCGAGCGGCGACGCCGCCGTCGCCGGCACGCGGCGGCCGTACTACCCGGGGATCGCCGACTGATGCTCGAGTACCTCACGCTCGGCGAGTTCGTCGTCGCGTCGCTGATGGCCGTCGCCGCGCTGTGCGCGTTCGTCTGGGGCGTGGCGACCGGCGCGTTTCGGCATGTCGAGGACGTCAAGCACGACGTGCTGCGCGTGGAAGGCGAGGGGGGTTGGGGGTCCTCGGAAGTGGGGCCCCCATCTTCATGAGTAGGGACGACGACCTCCAGGAGTACGCGCAGGGCGAGATCAGCTCGCGCCACGGCCGCGTCAACCGCTGGCTGATCGTCGTCTACGTCGTCCTCGTGATCTGGTCGGCGGCGTACCTCGTCCTGTACTGGGGCGGGCTCGGCCCCGGCCTCGGAGACTGAGCGTGCCCGAGCGATGCCTCATCGCGCTCTCCTGGCTGAACGTCGCGGTGCTGCTCGGCACGCTCGCCTACAACGTCGTGGGGAGCTGGCTGCCGTGGCGCTGACGACGGCGGCGAGATGCCGTGCGCGTTGAAGTCGCGCTGCCGCTGGCGATCGTGGTCGCGCTCTTTCTGCGCGGCGCGTGGCACCTGCGGCGACGCCGCCGGCCCGGGATCGGCGCCGGGAGACTGACCGCCGCCGCCGCCGGGTTCACCGCGCTCGGCCTCGCGCTCTCGGATGCCGTCCACGAGCTCGGTCACGCGCTCTTCGCCGCGCACATGGCGCAGCACCTGCTGCTCGTGTCGATCGCGGCGCCGGCCTTGCTCCTCGCCGATCCGTTCCCGGTCGCGCTGTGGGGACTCCCTGAGCGCGTGCGCCGCGCGGTCGGCGGTCTCTTCGTCGGCGGGCATCCGTTCCGTCGCGCGCTCGCGCGCGTCACGCACATGACCGTGACGTGGCCGCTGTACGCGGTCGTCCTGTGGCTCTGGCACCTGCCTGGGCCGTACGACGCCGCGCTGCGGTCCGGTGCGCTCCACGATGCCGAGCACGTTCTTTTTTTTGCGACAGCGGTGCTCTTCTGGTGGCCGGTGCTCGCGCCCGGACCGCGCCTCGCACCTCTGCCGCATCCCGCCGCGCGCGTCGCGTACCTCGTGCTCGGCGCGCTGCAGAGCGCGGCGCTCGGGCTCGTGCTGTCGACGCGCCCCGAGGCGCTCTACGCGACGTACGCGACGACGGCGCCGGCGTGGGGCATTTCGCCCGTCGAGGACCAGCGCTGGGGCGGGATCTTGATGTGGAGCGTCGGCTCCGCCGTCGAAATGGCCGCGGTGCTGTACGTGCTCGCGGGCGCACTGAAATCGCCTGCGTTTCTTGACGGTTCCGTGGCGCTAAGGGACAATTGGCCGGCTTGACCACGTCTGATGCCCTGATTCAGGTCACCGGCCTCCGGAAAGCTTTTGGGACCACCCTCGTGCTCGACGGCGTCGACCTCAGCATTCGCGCCGGAGAGGCGGTCGGGCTGCTCGGTCCGAACGGCGCCGGCAAGACCACGCTCCTGAAGATTCTCGCGACCGTCGCGCGGCCCACGCGCGGCGCCGCGCGGATCGCGGGGCACGACTGCGCGCGCGAGGCGGAGCGCGTCCGCGGCCTCGTGGGCCTGGTCGCGCACGGCACGCATCTCTACGACGACCTCACGGCGCTCGAGAACTTGAAGTTCTGGCGACGCTTCGCCGGCGAGCGGCCCGATCCCGAGGCGCTGCAGGGCGCGCTCGCACAGGTCGAGCTCGACGACTGCGCCGACGTGCGGGTGCGCACGTTCTCCGCCGGCATGAAGCGCCGGCTGTCGCTCGCGCGCATGCTGCTCGCCCGCCCCCGCGTGCTGCTGCTCGACGAACCCTTCTCGAGCCTCGACCAGGGCGCGCGCAAGTGGCTCGAGCAATACCTGCACGCCTTCACCGCGGGCGGCGGCGCCATCCTCATGGCGACGCACGCGTTCGGGCGCGAGCTCGACGTCGCCGAGCGCCTCGTGATCCTCGCGAACGGCCGGATCATCGCCGACACCCCGCGCGGCACGCTCGGCGCCGAGGAGATCCATCGCCTCTACGCGCTGCACACGGAGGACGCGTCGTGACGTTCGTGCGTCGCGCGTGGGCGGTGGTGTGGAAGGACGTGCTCGCGGAGCGGCGCTCGAAGGAGACCGTGAACGCGGTGCTCTTCTTCTCGGTGCTGCTGCTGTTCGTCTTCGAGTTCACGCTCGGCGCGGATCGCGACCGCCTCGCGTCCGTGTTGCCGGGGCTGCTGTGGCTCGGCGTGCTGCTCGCCGCGCTGCTCGGGCTCGGGCGTAGCTTCGTGCTCGAACGCGAGAACGAGTGTTGGGAGGCGTTGCTCCTCACGCCCGGCGACAAGAGCGCCGTCTACGTCGGCAAGCTCGCCGGCAACCTTCTCCTGATGGCGCTGGTTGAAGCCGTGGTGCTCACGCTCTTCACGCTGTTCATGAACGTCGACGTGGGACGCGCGCTGCCCGGGCTGCTCCTCGTGCTGGCGCTCGGCACGCTCGGCATCGCCGCGGTCGGCACGCTCTTCGGCGCGATGACGGCGCACGTGCGCGCGCGCGAGCTGCTGTTTCCCGTGCTGCTGCTGCCGGTGCTCGTCCCCGTGCTCCTCGCGATCGTGAAGTCGACCGAGGCGCTGCTCGCCGGAGAGCCGCTCGGCGTCGTGTCGCACTGGCTGAAGCTGCTGGTCGCCGCCGACGTCATCTACGTGGTGGTTGGGCTGTTGACGTTCGACGTGTTGCTCGAGGGATGAGCGCGCGATGACGCGGTGGCTCGGCGTGGTGGCGATGCTCGGCGTGCTCGCCGGGCTCGTGATGGCGTTCCTCGTCGCGCCGCGCGAGATGACCCAGGGCAACGTGCAGCGGATCATGTACGTGCACGTCCCCGCCGTGTGGGTCGCCTACCTCGCGTTCCTCGTGGTCCTGCTCGGCTCCGTCGCCTATCTCTGGTCGCGGGCGCCGGCCGCGGACCGGACGGCGCACGCCGCGGCGGAAGTCGGCGTCGTCTTCCTCGGCGTCAACATCGCAACGGGCGCCATCTGGGGCAAGCCGACCTGGGGGACGTGGTGGACGTGGGACGCACGGCTCACCAGCGTCGCCGTCGTGTTCGTGATCTTCATCGGCTACCTGCTCGTCCGGCAAATGACCGACGATCCCGAGCGCGGCGCCCGCTTCGCCGCGGTCGTCGGCATCGTCGGCGCGTTGAACATCCCGCTCGTGCATTTCTCGGTCTACTGGTGGCGCACGCTCCACCAGCCGCCCACGTTCGCCAAGCCCGGACCGGCCGCCGCCTCGTCGGCGATCGGCGCCGCGCTGCTCGTGAACTTCGTCGGGCTGCTGCTGCTCTGCGCCTACTTCATCGCCAAGCGCTACGATCTGCTGCGCGCGCAGCAAGAGGCCACCGCGTGACATCCGACCACTGGGGTTTCGTCGCCGCCGCCTACGCCGTCGCCGTGCTCGCGCTCGGCGGGTACTGGCGCCGGCTCGTGCATCTCGAACGCACCTTGAAGACGCCGACGCTGCGGCGTAGACGGAGCGCCGGACGATGAAAGGGCTCCCGCTCAAGCCGAAGTTCGTGGCGGGGATCGCCGTGCTGGCCCTCGCCCTCGCGTACATGATCTACGCCGGCGTGACGCAGTCGGCGGTCTACTTCGTCACGCCGTCGGAGCTGCACACGGCCGCGAAGACCGGCAAGGCCTACCGCCTGGGCGGCATGGTGGAGAAGGGCAGCGTGAACTGGAAGCCCGCCACGCTCGATCTCAGGTTCACGCTGTCCGACGGCCAGGCGAAGGTCCCCGTTCGTCACCACGGCACCGCCCCGGATCTCTTCGGTGAAGGCCGCGGCGCCGTCGTCGAGGGCACGTGGATGTCCGAAGGCTACTTCCAGGCGACGCTCATCATGGCGAAGCATTCCGAGGAGTACAAGGCGCCGCACGACGCCGCGAGCCCGGGGTACCAGGAGCTCATGAAGTCCCTGCGGAGCGACCAGAAGTGACGCCCGAGCTCGGCCACGGCGCGATCATCGTCGCGGGGCTGCTCGCGATCTACGGCGCCCTCGTCTCCGCGATCGGCGGGCGCACGGGGCGCACGGCGCTGCTGGAGTCGGCACAGCACGCGGCCCTCGGCGTGTTCGGCCTCGTCACGTTCGCGATGCTCCTCCTCATCTACTCGTTCCTGACGTTCGACTTCTCCGTCCGCTACGTGGCGATGAACACCAACCTCCAGACGCCGTACTACTTCCGGATCACGGCGCTCTGGGGCGCGCTCGAGGGCTCGCTGATCCTCTGGGCGTGGATGGTCGCGCTCTACACGCTCATCGTGATCCTGCGCCACCGCCACAACGCGCGCGAGCTCTATCCCTGGGTGCTGACGACGATGCTCGGCGTGGCCGCGTTCTTCCTCATCGTGATGGCGGTGCCGGCGCCGCCGTTCGAGCGCATGACGCCGATTCCCGCCAACGGCCGCGGGCTCAACCCGCTGCTCGAGGACACCGGGATGATCACGCATCCCGTGGCGCTCTACCTCGGCTTCACGGGCTTCACCGTGCCGTTCGCGTTCGCGGTGGGCGCGCTGGCGACGGGCCGCGTCGGCGACCGCTGGATCACCCTCACGCGCCGCTGGACGATCGTCGCCTGGTACTTCCTCTCGCTCGGCCTCCTGATCGGCGGCTGGTGGAGCTATCACGTGCTCGGCTGGGGCGGCTACTGGGCGTGGGACCCCGTCGAGAACGCCGCGTTCATGCCGTGGCTCACGGGCACCGCGTTCCTGCACTCGGTGATGATCCAGGAGCGGCGGCGGATGCTGAAGCTCTGGAACATCGGTCTCGTGATCATGACGTTCGCGCTCACGCTGTTCGGCACGTTCCTCACCCGCTCCGGCGTCATCGCGTCCGTGCACGCGTTCACGCAGGGCGCGATCGGCGTCTTCTTCCTGAGCTTCCTGTCGCTCGTCGTGCTCGTCTCGCTCGCGCTGCTCGCGTGGCGGTGGGAGGCGCTGGCCGCCGAGGGCGAGCTCGACTCGGTCGTCTCGCGCGAGTCGGCGTTCCTCCTGAACAACGTGCTGCTCGTCGCGGCCACGTTCACGGTGTTCTTCGGCACCGTCTTCCCGCTCCTGTCCGAGGCCGTGCGCGGCGTGAAGGTGAGCGTGGGCGCGCCGTTCTTCAACCAGGTCACCGTGCCGCTCTTCCTGGGCCTGCTCTTCCTGATGGGTGTCGGCCCGCTGATCGCGTGGCGCCGCGCCTCGCGTGACAACCTGCGCCGGAACTTCCTGTGGCCGATCGCCATCGGGATCGTCTCGGCCGCGATCATCTTCGCGGCCGGCGTCCGCTCGACGCTCGCCGTGCTCACGCTGGCGCTGACGGTCTTCGTGACCGCCACGGTCGCGGTCGACTTCGTGCGCGCGACGCGCGCGCGCCTGCGGATGGGCGAAGGTCTGCTGCCGGCGATGGGCGGCCTCCTCGTGCGTCACAACCGCCGCTACGGCGGCTTCGCGATCCACCTCGGCATCCTCGTGATCGCCGTGGGCGTGACGGGCTCGCAGGCGTGGTCGCTCCATCGCGAAGCGACGCTGAAGAAGGGGGAAGCCGTCGAGCTCGCCGGCTACACGTTCCAGTTCGCCGGGCTGGCGGCGCGCGATGCCGGCAACCACTTCCTCGTGGAGAGCACGTTCAAGGTCACGAACGGCAACATCGCCCCGCGCGAGATGCGCCCGGCGAAGAAGTTCTATCCGCAGGAGCAGTCGCCCATCGCCCACGTCGACTATCGGCTCGGCTGGGTCGAGGACCTCTATCTCGTCCTCGGCGACTTCGAGCGCGACGGATCGCAGGCGACCGTCAAGGTGCAGGTCAACCGCATGGTGTCGTGGATCTGGATCGGCGGCGTCGTGCTGACCCTCGGGACGCTCCTCGCGATCCTCCCGGACCGGAAGAAACCCGCGTGAAGCGGCGGTCCCTGCGCTGGCTCCTCCCCGTGGCGGCGCTGCCTGTCCTGGCGCTGCTCGCGTACGGCTTCCGCGTCAACCACCGCGACATCCCCTCGCCGCTCGTGGGTCGGCCCGCGACCGCGTTCACGCTGACGAGCTACGCGGGCGAGCCGATGAGCCTCGAAGCCCATCGCGGCCGTGTCGTCGTGGTGAACTTCTGGGCCTCGTGGTGCATCCCCGCGTGCTACGAAGAAGCGCCGGTGCTCGAGCGCAACTGGCGCGCGTACCGCGACCGCGGCGTGATGGTGCTCGGGGTCGACATCCAGGACAAGCCGGACGCGGGACGCAAGTTCATCGAGCAGTTCTCGCTGACGTTCCCCAACGCGCTGGACCCGACGGGCAAGGTGTCGATCGACTACGGCGTGTACGGCGTGCCGGAGACCTTCTTCATCGACGCGCGCGGGCGCATTCGCGCCAAGCACGTGGGCGCGGTGACCGACGCCGTGTTCCAGCGCGAAGTCGACCGCCTGCTGGCCGAAGCGAAATGACGCGCCTCGCGTTCCTCCTCACCGTCCTCCTCGCGGCGACGCCGGCGCTCGCGCAGCCGCCGGCCACGAACGTGGAAGACCCGCGGCTCTACGAGGTCGCGTCGCAGCTCCGCTGCGTCGTCTGCCAGAACCTCTCCGTCGCCGACTCGCCGTCCGAGATGGCGCAGCAGATGCGTGCGATGGTGCGCGAGCGGCTCCGAGCGGGCGACAGTTCCGAGCAGGTGCTCCAGTTCTTCGTCGACAAGTACGGCGAGTGGATCCTGCTCTCGCCGCGCAAGCAGGGATTCAACTGGCTCGTCTGGGGCGCCCCGCTCATTGCCGTCGCGCTCGGGCTGGTGATCTTCGCCATCGTCGTGCGCCGGTGGACGGCGCGCCGTCGCGAGCGCGTCGCGGCCGCCGCGACCCGGCCGGCGATCGACCCCGCGATGCGCGAGCGCATCCGCAAAGAGCTCGAGCTGGAGGGCGAGCGATGACCGGGGTGCTGATCGCCGCCGCGGCGATCGCGATCCCGCTCGCGCTGTTCGTGGCGTGGCCGCTCCTGCGCCGCCACGGCGCGCCGGTGCTGCTGCCGCTGCCTCCCGATCCGCGCGAGCCGCTGCTCGAGCGCCGCAGTGCCGCGCTCCGTGCGCTCCGCGAGCTCGACTTCGAGCACGACGCCGGTCACGTGTCCGACGACGACTACGCCGAGCTGCGCGCGCGCTACGAGGCGGAGACGGCGGCCGTGCTCACCGAGCTCGACCGCATCGGCGTCGAGCCGGCACCGCGCGCTCCCCGTCGCCCCGCGCCCGAGGCCGTCACCGCGGCGCGTCCCGCGGCGTGGCGCCATCCCCTCGCGCTCGGCGCCGGCGCGGTCGCGCTGCTCGTGTTCGGCATCGGCATCGGCGTCGGCATCGTGCGCTACACGGAGCCCGATCAGACCGCGAACCAGCCGATGCCCGGCTCACGCCCGCTGGCGTCGCTGGATGCGCCCGCGGGCCCGGGCGCGCCGCCGGGCCCCCCCGGCGCCGGAGGCGGGAGAGGTCCACTCGATCCCGGCATGCTGCAAGGGATGCTCAGCGCTGCGCGGCAGAGCCTCTTCGCGGGCCGCATGCAGGAAGCGTCGATGGCGTACCAGGCCATCCTCAAGCGCGATCCGAAGAACGTGGACGCGCTGACGCACCTCGGGCTGCTGCTCGTGATGACGGCGGACGGCGCCGAACGCACGCGGCTCGTCGACCACGGCATCCAGCTCTTCGATCGCGCGCTCGGGCTCGACCCGAACTATCCGCCGGCGCTCTTCTACCGCGGCCACGTCCTCTTCGAGGAGAAGAAGGACGCCAAGGGCGCGATCGCGTCGTGGGAGAAGTTCATCGCGGTGGCCCCGCCGGGCGAGGACCGCGACCGCGTCGTGAAGCTGATCGCGCAGGCGAAGTCGGGCGTCCCTCCGCAGACGCGTTGACGCGCAGGCAGACGACGACGCGCTTCGGCCTCTGCCTGATCCTGCTCGTCGTCATCACGTCGTCGGCCGAGGCCCAGCCGGCGAAGAAGCTCCCCGTCGTCGCCGTGCTGTCGACGGGATCGCCCGCGCAATCCGCGCCGACGGTCGAAGCGTTTCGGCAGGGGCGGATCGGGGTCGCGCTCCAGCCCCTCGAGGCTCGAGGTCCCGACGACTTCGACCGCGTCCTGCAGGCGGCGGCCGGGGCGCGTGCCGGCGCGCTGCTCGCGTTCGGTGATCCCGTCCTCACGGCCCATCGCGCGCCGCTCGCGAGCGCGGCGATCAAGCATCGCGTGCCGGCGGTGTACGAGCTGAGCGGGTTCGCGGAGGCGGGCGGTCTCGCGACGTACGGGCCGAGTCTCCCGGGGATGTTCCGCGGCGCCGCCGCCTACGTGGACAAGATCCTGAAAGGCGCCAGACCCGCCGAGCTGCCCATCGAGCAGCCCAGCACGTTCGAGCGGGTGATCAACCTCAAGACCGCCAGGACGCTCGGCCTCGCGATGCCGCATGCGGTGCTGCTGCGCGCGGACCGCGTGATCGACTGACGCGCTAGAACGTCTTGCGCGGTTGCAGCGAGAAGCGGCGCTGCATCGACATCGGGATCTCGACGTACGGGCGGCCGTCGTACACGACGATCGGCGCGTCCCACGCGAGGCGCACCTCCAGCATGTTGTCGACGATGCCGATCGCCACGGCTTCGCGGCGGAGCGGCACGTTGTGCTCTTCCGCCGCCTTCATGATCTTCTCGAGCATCGTCGAGTAGCGCTGGCTGTCGAACCCGGCGGACGGCAGGCCCGCCTGCTGCTGCGCGCGCTCGATGACGGCGGGGAGCTCCTTCTCGGCCACCTGCTCGACGGCCCCCGACATCTGGAACCAGCCGTTCGCGGCGATCGCGAACTGATAGATCCCGTAGCACACTCCGAGAATCACGAGCGCGGTCACGAGCTTCTTCATGCCGCACCTCCCGACACCGTCGGGCAGTAGACCCAGATCTTCCCCGCGGCAGGCAGGCCCAGCGCGATCGTCTGGCCGTCGCCCGCCGCCGTGATCGTTCCCGCCCACGGCGCGACCTCGGTGATCCGGAGTCGGCGCCCCGGTCGCACGTTGTTCTTCCAGAGGTGCTCGAGCAGGTTCTTGTCGGCTTCCGCTTCCTCGGTGACGCGCTCGACGACGACGGTCATGCCCTCGTTCGCCTGCGCGAGCGGAAACGGCTCGACGACCGGCGCGCCCGCCATGCCGGGGATGGGATTGCCGTGCGGGCACGTGCTCGGCATGCCGAGCAGCTCCGCGAGGCGCAGCTCGACGCGCGGCGAAATCGCGTGCTCGAGCCGATGCGCCTCTTCGTGCGCGTCGGTCCAGTTGAGCCCGAGGATGTCGGTGAGCCAGCGCTCCAGGAGGCGATGGCGCCGCGCCATGACTTCCGCGACCTGGCGGCCGCGCAGCGTCAGCACGAGCTCCTTGCCGCGGCCCACCTTCACGTAGTTGCCGCGCACCATGCGGTGAATGGCCTCGGTGACGGCGGGCGCGCTGATGCCCATGTGCTTGGCGAGGCGCGCGCCGATCACCGGATGACCGCTCCCCGCGAGGTCGTAGATGGCGGCGAGGTAATCCTGGACGGAGGCACTCGTGCCGCCGGCATTCTTCTTCTTGCCGATGCGGCGAGTATAACAAAGGGGCATGCGAACGATCGTCATCCTCGCCGCGCTCCCGCTGCCCGCCGCGCCGGCGCAGCCCGTGCAGGAGCTCGGACCGCCGGCGCGGTACGTGGCGCCCGAGGCGGCGCCGTCCGCCTCCGCGCCGATGCTATCCTCGCGACCATGACCCGCGACGACGCCGCGCAGCGGTTGAGCGAGCTGCGCGAGCAGATCCGCCACCACGATTACCTCTACTACGTCGAGGCGCGTCCCGAGATCACGGACGACGCGTACGACCGGCTCATGCGGGAGCTGGTCGACCTCGAAACGCAGTTCCCCGAGCTGGTCACGCCCGACAGCCCCACGCAGCGCGTGGCCGGCACGCCGACCGACGTCTTCAAGCCCGTCGAGCACCGCGTGGCCATGCTGTCGCTCGACAACACGACCACGCCGGACCAGCTCCGGGAGTTCGCGGCGCGGCTCAAGCGCGCGCTCCCCGGCGCGGCGTTCAGCTACGTGTGCGAGCCGAAGATCGACGGCCTCGGCGTCGCGCTGGTCTACGAGCGCGGCCGGCTCGTGCGCGGTGCCACGCGCGGCGACGGGCGCGTGGGCGAAGAGATCACGCCGAACCTCAAGACCATCAAGAGCCTGCCCGTGCGGCTGCGCGGGCGTTTGGCCGAGCTGGACGACGTCGAGGTCCGCGGCGAAGTGTTCATGCCGCGCGCGGAGTTCGAGAAGATCAACCGCCAGCTCGAGGAGAGCGGCGACACGACCTTCGCCAATCCGCGCAACGCGGCGGCGGGTGCGGTGCGGCAGAAGGACCCGGCCGCGACCGCGCGGCGCCCGCTCGACGTCTTCCTCTATCACGTGAGCCTCGCGGACACGCTCGGCTTCACCTCGTACTGGGAGACGCTCGAAGCGCTGCGCGCGTCCGGGCTCAAGACCAACCCGCGCGCGGAGCGGTGCGCGGACATGGACGCGGTGATCGCGTACTGCGCGCGGCTCGAAGCGGACCGCGACGGGCTGGGCTACGACGCCGACGGTGTCGTGGTGAAGGTCGACGCGCTCGAGCAGCAGCGGCGGCTCGGCGCCACCGCGCACCATCCGCGCTGGGCGATCGCGTTCAAGTTCGCCGCGCGGCAGGCGACGACGATCGTCCAGGCCATCGACGTGAACGTCGGCAAGAGCGGCGCGCTCACGCCCGTCGCCAAGCTCGAGCCGGTGGAGCTCGCCGGGGTCACGATCCGCAACGTCAGCCTGCACAACGAGGACGAGGTGCGGCGCAAGGACGTGCGCGTGGGCGACACCGTGCTCATCGAGCGCGCGGGCGACGTGATTCCCTACCTCGTCCAGGTCATCACGGCCAAGCGGCTCGAGGGCGCGCCGCCCTACGTCTTTCCCGACCGGTGCCCGGCCTGCGGCGGCCACGCGGCACGGCCCGAGGGCGAGGTCTACTGGCGATGCATGAACGCCGCGTGCCCCGCGCAGCTCAAGGGCCGCCTGCAGCACTTCGGCTCGCGGCGGGCGATGGACATCGAGCATCTCGGCGAGGGCCTCGTCGAGCAGCTCGTCGACCGCGGCCTCGTACGCGACTTCTCCGATCTCTACCGGCTGACGGTCGAGCAGCTCGCGGAGCTGGAGCGGATGGCGGAGAAGTCCGCGCGGAACGTCGTCACGGCCATCGCCGGCTCGCGCGAGCGCGGCCTCACGCGCCTCCTGAACGCGCTCGGCATCCGGATGGTCGGTGAGCGCGTGGCGCAGCTCCTCGCGACCCACTTCGGTGATCTGCAGACCGTCGCGGACGCGCCGGAGGACGCGCTGGCGCAGATCCACGGGATCGGGCCTGAGATCGCGCGCTCGGTTCGCGCGTTCTTCGCCGAGGAGGAGAACCGCGCGCTGATCACGAAGCTTCGCGAGGTGGGCGTGGTGACGACCCAGGAGCGCGCGGCGCCGGCGGCCCACACGCTCGCCGGAAAGACGTTCGTCGTGACGGGGACGCTGCCCACGTTGAGCCGCGAAGCGGCGCGTGAGCTGGTGCAGAAGCACGGCGGCCGATTCGCGAGCGCGGTGTCGAAGAAGACCGACTACGTCGTCGTGGGCGAAGCGGCCGGCAGCAAGGCCGACGACGCACGGCGGCTCGGCGTCAAGATCATCGACGAGGCCGAGCTTCTCGCACTGGCGGCGGGATGAGCACGACGCGCCGTCTCGCGCTCGTCCTCGTGATCGCGGCGGTCGCCGGATGCGTCGGCGCCACCGTCGACTCGCAGGCGCCGATCGACCAGACGGCCAGCGGAAGCTGGATCGTCCGTGCGCCGATGCCGACCGCGCGGCAGGAAGTCGCCGTCGCGGCGCTCGGCAGCCGGATCTACGTCATCGGCGGCATCGGCGCCGGGGCGGAGGCCGCCGCCACCGTCGAGGTCTACGACGTGCCGAGCGATCGCTGGGAAGCCCGCGCTCCCTACCCCGTTCCCGTACATCACGCCGCCGCCGCCGTCGTGGGCGGCCGACTGTTCGTCATGGGCGGCTATACCGGCGGCCGTGTCGGCTGGACGCGGCTCGCGACCGTGCACGAGTACGACGTCGCCCGCAACGCGTGGGTGCAGCGCGCGTCGATGCTCACGCAGCGTGGCGCCCTCGCGGCGACCGCGGTCGGCGACCGCATCCACGCGCTCGGCGGCGACTCCGACGGCGTGACCGGCGCGCACGAGGTGTACGACGTGCGCGCCGATCGCTGGACGCGCGCGGCGACGATGCCGACCGCGCGCGATCATCTCGCCGCCACGACGGTCGGCGGGCGCGTGTGGGCCATCGGCGGTCGCACGGGATTCTTCGGCACGCAGTATCCGAACGTGGAGATCTACGATCCGGCGACCGACAGCTGGCGGGTCGGTCAGCCGCTGCCCGAGGGACGCGGCGGCCTCACCGCCGCGGCGATCGGCGACCGCGTGTACGTCTTCGGCGGCGAGGCGCCGCTCAAGATCTTCAACGCGAGCGAGATGTACGAGACCGCGGGGAACCGCTGGATCGCCAAGGCGCCGATGCCGACGCCGCGCCACGGCATCGGCGCCGCCGTCGTCGGCGGCCGCATCTACATCGCCGGCGGTGCCACGAGCCCGGGGTTCGCGCGCACGGACGCGCACGAGGTGTTCACGCCGTGAGGCGGTGGGGATGGATCGTGTGCCTGGCGTGGCTCGCGCTCGTGTCGGCCGCGGGCGCGGCGCCCCGCGACGACGTGCTGCAGATGCTCGAAGATCGCGACGATGCCGAAGGCCGCCGCCGCGCCGTTCGCATGCTCGCGGACGCCGGGACGATGGCGGACGTCCCGCGGCTCGTGACGGCGCTGCGCGACCCCGACTACGGCGTGCGCGTGCTCGCCGACCGCGCGCTCTGGGAGATCTGGAGCCGCTCGGGCAACCAGGACATCGCGCGCCTGTTCGAGACCGGCACCCACGCGCTGACGGAAGGGCGGTGGCCCGACGCCGTCGCCGCGTTCACGAAGATCATCGAGCGCGATCCGGACTTCGCCGAGGGCTGGAACAAGCGCGCGACCGCCTATTACCTGATGGGCGAGTACCGGAAGTCGCTCGCGGATTGCGACGAGGTGATCAAGCGCAATCCCCTGCACTACGGCGCGCTCAGCGGCTACGGCATGATCTACATCCAGCTCGACCAGCCGGCGCGCGCGCTCGACTACTTCGAGCGGGCGCTCGCCGTGAACCCGAACATGGAGGGCGTGCGCAGCACGGTCGAGAACCTGAAGCAGCTGCTCCTCCGGCAACGCAAGAACGCCATCTGAGTCAGAGGGGCTTGGGGTCTTCCAGAGGGGTTTGGGGTCCGCCAGTTGCGCGGCCCCATGTCCAAAGGCGGGCCCCATGTCCAAGGAGGCTCTCGTGATCGAAGCGTTGAAGAAGATCACCAGTCCCAGCGTCGCCAACGCGATCGAGACGTTCAAGGTCCGCGGGCGGCAGGTCGGCAACGTCTCGTCGGACATCCGCTGCCTGTTCCCCGAGCTCGGCCCGATGGTCGGCTACGCGGTGCCGTGCCTCATCCGCGCGGAGCACGAGCCGATCAAGGACCATCGCGCGTCGACGTACGGCTGGTGGGACTACGTGCAGACGATCCCCGCGCCGCGCGTGATCGTCGTCCACGACCTCGACGATCCGCGCGGCCAGGGTGCCCAGTGGGGCGAGGTGCAGGCGAACATCCACAAGGCGCTCGGCTGCGTCGGCGTGCTCACCGACGGCTCGGTGCGCGACCTGGACGAGGTGAAGGGGCTCGGCTTCCAGTTCGCCGCCGCGCACGTCTCCGTCTCGCACGCGTGGGTCCACATGGTCGACTTCGGGATCCCGGTGAAGGTCGGCGGCCTCTGGATCAAGCCGGGCGACCTCGTCCACGCGGACCAGCACGGCGCCACGACGATCCCGCACGAGATCGCGGAAAAGATCCCGGAGGCCGTCGCGAAGATCGAGGCGGACGAGCGGCAGATCATCGGCGTCTGCCGGTCCGCCGGGTTCACGGCGCAGAAGCTGAAGGACCTCTACACCAAGATCCGTCCGGGGACGTACTAGCCCCGTGGACCGCATCAGCGCCGGGGAGGTCGGGCTCGCCGTCCGCGTCTGGCCGGGCGGCGAGCCGACGATCGTCGGCGTCCACGGGCTCACCGCGAACCACACGTGCTGGTATCCGGTGGCCGATGCGCTCGCGCCCGGGTCCCGGTTCATCGCCTACGACCTGCGCGGCCGCGGCGAGAGCGACAAGCCCGCCGTCGACTACAACCTCGCCGCGCACACCCGCGATCTCCTCGGGCTTCTCGACCGCTTCGGGCTCGAGCAGCCGGTCATCATGGGCCACTCGCTCGGCGCGCACATCGCCGTGCACCTCGCCGCGCACCATCCGGAGCGCGTCTCGAGGCTCGTCCTCTTCGACGGTGGCATCGACGTGCGGGCGGAGATCCTCGACGCTCTCGGGCCGAGCATCGGGCGCCTGGGGGTCGAGTTTCCGTCGCTCGACGCGTTTCTCGCCTGATGAAGGGCCTGCCGTTCTTCACCGGCCGCTGGAACGAGCACCTCACGCGCTACTTCACGTACGACGTCGAGCCGAGCCCGGGTGGCGGCGTACGCTCGAAAGTGGCGAAGCACGCCGTGGAGGAGGACGTGGCCGCCCTGCAGCGCACGCGTCTCTGGATCTGGCATCACCGCGTCCGCGTGCCGACGCTCCTGCTGCGCGCGCCCGGCGGGCTCCTGCGCGACGACGACTGCCTGATGACCCAGGACGAAGCCGAGGCGATGGCGCACGCGATCCCCGACTGCCGCCTCGTCGTCGTGCCGCGCACGAATCACTACACGGTCCTGCTCGGCGACAACGCGCTCGCGCTCGACGCGATCCGCGCGCACCTCAAAGGCTGACGGGCTGTGGCCCGGCGGTAGACTGGACCCCATGGACATCCGCGCGCCGGAGTCCGGCGACGTCAGCGCGTTGATGGAGCTCGCCGCCGACGTGATCGGGCCCGAGCGCGCGGGACCGTTCATCCGCTCGCACCTCGAGCGCCACCACGTGCTCGTCGCGGAGAAGGACGACGCGGTCGTGGGGCTCCTCGCCTATCGGACGGACTGGTTTCAATGCACGTTCGTGTCGCTCGTCTCGGTGACGAAGGACGAGCGCCGCAAGGGCGTCGCGCGGGCGCTCTACCAGCGCGTGGAGGAGATCTCGCCGAGCCCGCGGCTGTTCTCGTCCACGGAAGAGACGAACGGGATCTCGATCCAGATGCACAGCGCGCTCGGGTTCGTGCCGTCGGGGCAGATCGACAACCTGCCCCAGGGCTACCGCGAGCTCGTGTTCTACAAACGACTTCGGCCGCAGCGAAGGAGAGCGCCGTGAGCACGAAGCAGGACCTGCTGAACGCAGCCGCGCGCGAGTACAAGGCGTTCCACGAAGCCCTCCAGGGCCTGAACGAGGAGCACATGACGGAGGTCTGGCTCGGCACGTGGTCGGTGCGCGACATCGTGGCGCACATCAGCGGCTGGCACCGCGAGATGACGCCGGCCCTCGAGCGGCTCGCGCGCGGCGAGCGCCCGGTGCCGCCGGGCGTGAGCTACGACGACGTGGACGCGTGGAACGACACGTTCGCGACCGCGCGCCGCCACGACGCGGCCGCCGACGTGCTGCTCGACCTCGACAAGACGCACGAGACGTTCATGCACGCGGCCGCGAGCGTCCCCGACGACCGCTTCGTCGAGGGCAAGACCGCGTGGAAGATCGTCGACGGCAACAGCGCCCACCACTATAAGGAGCACGGCGACCAGATCCGCGCCTGGCGCTCCGACAAGGGAATCTGACTCGGAGAAGGAACTCGTCCCACTTCTGGGGGCAACAACATACGTTTGCGACGGAAGTGGAGACGGAGGAGTCGCAAGACGTGAAGCGGTCAGGCACCCTCGGTCGCCGACACTGAGTCCGCGTCGTGGCTTACACCGCTTCGCTTCGTTCCTGTTGGGCAAAGGTGGCGAAGCCGCTTCGCCCCCCTCCGACTGTTCTAGCGGGTCTTCGCGAGCGGGAGCGTCCCCTCGATCTCGCCCTTCATGAGCGGACGCTGGCGGCCGCCCTCGCGGCGCGCGGTGCGATCGACCTGGTCCTCGACGTACTCGTAGAGCTCGGACACCGTGACCATGCCGTCGTTGTTGCGGTCCGCTTTGCCCTTCAGCCCTTCGAGGACGTAGTAGGTGAAGATGCCGTGGCCGAGGTTCGGCAGCTCGAGCGCGACCTCGTTGGGGCCGCTCGCCGTCATGATCACGCGCCCGCGGCTCCGCGTGAGGCGCTCAAGAAACTGGTCGTTCAGCCCGCTCGCGCGCGTGGACGCCCGCGAGAACGTGCGGCCGCCCGCGGTGCCGCTGTAGCAGGTGTCGAGCAGCATGACGATCCGCTCCGCGGACACCCGCGCGAAGATCCGCTGGATCTCGTCCATCGGCAGCGCGGTGGTGTAGAGCGACTCGGGATCGCCGTCGCGCGGGATGAGGTACTTCGACAGGCCGTCGGCCTCGTTGCCCGCCGCGTCGACCTCCGGCGCGCCGTGGCCCGCGAAGTAGATCAGCACCATGTCGTCGCGGCCGGCACGCCGGGCGAGGAAGTCGCCGAGCGCGCGCTTGATGTTGAGCAGCGTCGGCTTCTGCGCGGTCGTATCCGTCAGCAGCAGCACGTTGTCCTTGGGATACCCCCCCGCGCGTCGTGAGGAACTGGTGCATCGCCTCCGCGTCTTTCGCGGCGAAGCGGAGGCGCGGAATCGCCCGGTTCTCGTACTCGCCCACGCCCACGACGACGGCCCACCGATTCGAGATCTTCGGCTCGGGCGGCGCGGCGGGCGTGGCCGCGACGGGCACCGCGCGCGTCACCGTGCGCACGACCTGCGCGAGGTTCCCCGCCTTGTCGGACGCCGTGATCTCGATGACGTTGGCGCCCGGCTGCAGCGGCGCCGGCACGCGGATGGGCACGCCGCGGCCGACGACCGCCAGATCGCGGGGCCGCGCGACCTCGAAGCCGTTCACGGTGATCTGCACGCGATCGACGGTCGTATCGTCCGTGACGAGCCCGAGGATGACGATCGACTCGCCCTCTGCTGAACGACTTTCGTGACCGTGAGGTCCCGGCTGAGGTGGAGCGCGTCGCCGTCGGCCGCAGTGAACACGTAGCCGTGCCGATCGACCCCCGTGAGCTCGTACGCGAGACCGCCGATGGTCCAGCGGTCTCCGGCCTGATACGTCGGCCTCTCGGCGGTCGGGGGTTGGGCCAGGGCGGGCGCGACCAGCGCGACGAGCGTCGCGACGATCAGGATGCCGCCGCGGCGCACTACCGCTGGCGCTCGTCGCGTCGGAGCTTGTACTCGATGGAGTCGACCAGGGCCTGCCAGGACGCCTCGATGATGTTCTCGGCGACGCCGACGGTGCCCCACGTCTCCTCGCCGTCGCCCGACGTGATCAGCACGCGCGTCTTCGCCGCGGTGCCCGCGGTCTCGTCGAGGATCCGCACCTTGTAGTCGAGGAGCTTCATGGTCTTGAGGCTCGGATAGAACTCCTCGAGCGCCTTGCGGAGCGCGTGGTCGAGCGCGTTCACGGGGCCGTTGCCCGACGCGGCGGTGTGCTCGAGCATCCCCTTCACGCGCACGCGCACCGTCGCTTCCGCGACCGGCGCGGCGTCGTCGCCGGTCTGCTCCTCGACGATCACGCGATACGCCTCGAGCTGGAACCACGCCTTGTGGCGGCCGAGCGCGCGCTCCATCAGGAGCTCGAACGACGCCTCGGCGCCCTCGAACAGGAAGCCCTGGTCCTCGAGCTCCTTCAGCCGATCGAGGATGCGCCGCGAGTCCGGCGTCTCGTGGTCGAGGTCGATGCCGAACTCCTTCGCCTTCCAGAGGATGTTCGACGTGCCGGACAGCTCGGAGACGAGCACGCGGCGATGGTTGCCGACGGCCTCGGGATCGATGTGCTCGTACGTCTCGGGGTGCTTCTGCGCCGCGGACACGTGCATGCCGCCCTTGTGCGCGAACGCGGAGTCGCCGACGTACGGCTGCGAGCTCCATGGCTTCCGGTTCGCGAGCTCGGAGACGAAGCGCGAGACGTCGCGCAGCTCGCGCAGGTTCGCCTCCGGGATGCACTCGAGCTTCATCTTCAGCACGAGCGCGGGGATGACGGAGACGAGGTTCGCGTTGCCGCAGCGCTCGCCGAAGCCGTTGAGCGTGCCCTGCACCTGCTCGCAGCCCTCGGCGACGGCCGCGAGCGAATTCGCCACCGCGCACTCCGCGTCGTTGTGGACGTGGATGCCGAGCCGCGCGCTCACGTGGCGCTTCACCGCGCGGATGATCTCGACGAGGTCCGCGGGCAGCGTGCCGCCGTTCGTGTCGCAGAGGACGAGCCAGTGCGCGCCGGCGTCGGCCGCCGCTTTCAGCGTGGCGAGCGCGTAGTCGCGATTCGCGCGGAACCCGTCGAAGAAATGCTCGGCGTCGAAGAGGACCTCGTCCATGCGCGGCCGCAGGTACGCGATGGTGTCGCCGATCATCGCGAGGTTCTCGGGCAGCGTCGTGCCCAGCGCGTCCGTCACGTGGAAGTCCCACGACTTGCCGACGATCGTCGCCACGGGCCCGCCCGCGTCGATGAGCGCCTGCATGTTCTGGTCGCCCTCGGCGCGGCCGCCCGCCCGGCGCGTCATCGAGAACGCCGCGAGCTTGGCGTGCTTCAGCGTCACGTCCTGCATGCGACGGAAGAAGCGGAGGTCGTTCGGATTCGCGCCCGGCCACCCGCCTTCGATGTAGTGGATGCCGAGCGCATCCATCCGGCTCGCGAGCCGTACCTTGTCCTCGCTGGAGAACGACACGCCCTCGCCCTGCGTGCCGTCGCGCAGCGTGGTGTCGTCGATCCGGATCAGCCGTCGCATCCGCCGATCGTGCCCGGCCGCCCGGCCGAGTGTCAACAAACCCCAAGGTGCGGTCGGCGGACGAGCGCCCAGCCGATCGAGGAGAGATCGGCCTCGACATCGAGCCGCCGTCGCGAACCCAGGCGCCGATCGCTGCTGACGGGCAGATCGTGTCGGCGGCGGTCGCCCATGCGGCGGTCGGCGACGACCTCGACGGAGTCGGGGACGTCGGCGAATTGCCGTCGCAAGAGATCGGCAAGGTCGTCGCGTCCCGCCGCGACGATGAAGAGGAGTCGCGCCGGCGACACTACGGGCGCACCACCGTGTGGAGCGTCGGACCCAGGCCAGGCAGAGTTTTTTCCCTGTCGTGGTATCGAGGCCCGCATTCGGGCTGCACCGCGGGGCCTTCGCTGCCTTCTATACAAGATCCTGGCCACACAAGATCCTGGCCACGCCCTGTACTCTGAAGTTCATGAAAGGTGGAAACGAAAAAAGAGGACGCCATCCCGTTGCCACCGTGGCTCGGCGGTGTCGCCGTGGCAGCGGGCGTGGTCCTCTTGATCGTCGGCGCGCGCGGCCGCTAACGCGTCAGCAACGCCACGACCGGCTCGACGAGCCGGTCGGCGCGCGCGTCGAGATCCTTGTCGCGGAGGTTGGCGATGGGATGCGGCGTGTCGAGGAACGGGTAGCCCGCCAGGCCCCAGCTCATCGCCATCGTCTCGCCGGTCGCGCGAAAGACGTCGGTCACGATCGCCACGGCGGGCACGCCGTGCTGCTCCAGCAGGATCGCGTCGAGCACACTGCTCGACGAGCAGGACCCTCAGTCGCCGATGCCCGAGACGACGACGTCGCTCCGCTCCTTGAGCGCGGCGATCGCGCGCTCGTCCACTTCGTGGCTCGGCGAGCGCTTGCGCGCCATGTGCGTCATCGTGATGCCGTGCCGCTCGCGGAGTCGGTCGGCGAGCTTCAGCAGCAGCGTGTCCGAGTTGAACTTGGTGTTCTCGACGAGGCCGAGGCGCAGGCCGCGGAGCTCGACCGGGCGCGCGGCGAGCGCGACGGCGCGCGCGACGGGCGCGGCGGTGGGGTCGAAGATCTTGGTCATGCGCTGCCCTCCTCGATGACCGCGGTCACGGCCTTCGTCCACTTGTTGCCCCAGCCGGGAAGACACGCGGACCAGCTCCCGGCGCGGCCTCCCGCCGACACGATCAGGACATCCTCGGGGCGCTCGAAGAGCGCGCGCACCGTCGTCTCGTCGGAGGCGGTCGGCTCGCCCGGCAGGCGCGTGGCGCGCTTGAAGTCGGCGAGCGGCCGGCGCGCGTGCTCGATGAGGAACGCGGCGACCTCGCGCCGCGACCAGCCGCTCTTCGCGAGCACCTCGCTGTGCTCGCCCGCGAAGACGAGCAGGGCCTGGTTGAAGCCCTTCACGTTCGGCAGCCCGAGGTTCGACAGCGCGTCGGCGAAGCACCGGAGCAGCGGCTCCGGCGTCGCGGCGAGCTGGTTGTAGACCTGGTAGAGGCTGTTCGACGCGTAGACCGTGACCGCGCTCTCTTCGGGACGACAGCCACGCTCGACGTGGAGGGGCGGCCACGGCGACTCCTCCTCGTTCTCCGCGAAGCAGAACGAGTACTTGCCGGGATTGCCGAGCGTCGCGCGATCGAAGAAGCCGGGCCGCGTCTGCATCACGTTCATCATCGTCAGCCGCACGGCACGGCCGATGGTGGCGTTCGCGCGCGTGCCCTGGCCGAAGAGGTTGTTGCCGGCGTTGAGACCGACGCGGTGGCGGATCGGACCGTTGACGACGAGGACGATGGCGGAGCCGCCGGTGCTGGACGCGGGGCCGTGATACGCGAAGTCGGGATGACAGAGCGCTTTCACCGCGGCGACGACGACGGGAAAGTAGTCGGGCCGGCAGCCGGCGAGCACGGCGTTGATCGCCACCTTGTCGGCGACCACCACGGTGTTGCGCCCGGGAATCTCGCCGAAGACTTCGTCGCCGCGCAGGCCGCCCCCGGCGAGCATGGCGGCGATGGACGTCTCGGTCGGCGGAACGACGGGCAGGCCGTCGGTCCAGCCGCGCTCGAAGTACGTCTCGATCAGGGCTGCAGGATCGGGCGCGTGCGCGCGCCCCTCGTCGCCCGCGGCGCTCAGCCTTCCGTCTCGCGCTTCTCGAGGATCTTGCCGACGGCGCGGCCCTTGTCGGGATGGGGGTCCTTCACGACCCCGTAGGCTTGCCGGCCCTCGTGGTCCTCGGGCAGGTACTCGGTGATCGGAACTCCTTCCGGCGTCACGAACAGGAGGCAGTGGCAGTACTTCCACTTCTGCATCTCGTCACAGGCGCAGATCCAGCGGCGGTTCTTCGCCTCCGCCGCGGGGTCCGGGTAGAAGTTGCAGGGACAGAGCGGGCGGCCGACCAGCTCGATGTGGCGCGCGAGCCCGTTCACGACCGCTTCCGTGACGCCGCGGTCGGGATGGAGCGACGTGCCGGACTTCTCCGCGTACTTCTCGGCGTACTTCCACATCTTGTCGATGTTCGCCTGCAACGGTGCCCCTTCAGCCATTGAGGCTCCCCAGCGCTTCGTCGATCTTGGCGGGATTGAAGCCCGTGAGCTTCTGGTCGCCGATGAGCAGCACCGGCAGCGAGAGCAGCCCGAGCTCCATCAGCTCCTGCCGCGCCTGCGGATCGCGCCCGACGTTCTTCTCGGTGAACGCCACACCTTTTTGCGATAGATACTCTACCGCGCGGTGGCAGGGCCCTCAGCCGATGTTCGTGTAGACCGTCACCTGTCCGGCCATCTCGTCCTCCCGTCGTTGAACCTCTCTAGTTGAACCTCTCTGTAGGATGTCCTAGAGCGCGCCCTCGGTGCGCAGCGCCTTGATCTCCGCCGGCTTCAGCTTGAGGAGCGTGCGCAGCACCTGGTCCGTGTGCTGGCCGAGTGTGGGCGGCGCCGTCTTCACCTCGCCGGGCGTCGCGTGCAGCCTGATCGGCACGCCCATCACGGTGATGGCGCCGGCCTTGGGATGCGTGAGGCGCTGGATCATGCCGCGCGCCTTCAGATGTTCACTCTCGCAGACCTCGGGCACCGTGCGGATGCGGCCCGCCGGCACGCCCTGCGCTTCGAGGCGCTTCATCCACTCGTCCGCGCTGCGCTCGCCGAGGATCTCGTTCAGCAGCGGCACGAGCGTGGCGCGGTTCTCGACGCGGGCGGCCTCGGTCGCGAAGCGCTCGTCCTTCACGAGGTCCGGCCGCTCCATCGCCGCGCAGGACCGCTCCCACAGCGAGTTGTTCGCGACACCGAGCGTCAGGTACGCGTCGGCCGCCTTGAAGACTTCGTACGGCACGATCGACGGGTGCGCGTTGCCGCGGCGGCCCGGCTTCTGGCCCGTGCCCCAGTAGATACCGGCCTGATACGTGAGCAGCGCGGCCATCGCGTCCAGCATGCCGAGCTCCACCTTCTGTCCGCGCTTCGTCTTCGCGCGCGCCAGCAAGGCCAGCGTCACGCCGTGCGCGGCCGACATGCCGGCAACGAGGTCCGCGATGGACGTCCCCATCTTGAGCGGCGGTCCGTCGGCGAAGCCCGTGATGTCCATCAGGCCGCTCTCACCCTGGATGATGAGGTCGTATCCCGCCTTGCCGCCCTCCGGCCCGGATTCGCCGAAGCCCGACACCGCGCAGTAGATGAGCTTCGGGTTCACCTTCGAGAGCGTCGCGTAGCCGAGTCCGAGCTTCTCCATCGTGCCGGGCCGGAAGTTCTCGAGGACGACGTCGCTCTTCTTGACGAGGGCGACGAGGAGCTTGCGCGCGGACGGCGACTTCAGATTGAACGTGACGCTCTTCTTGTTGCGGTTGACCGACATGAAGTAGGTGGCCTCGCCCCCGACGAACGGCGGCCAGCTCCGCGTGTCGTCGCCCTTGCCCGGCTCCTCGATCTTGATGACCTCGGCGCCCATGTCGGCGAGGATCATCGAGCAGAACGGTCCCGCGAGCACGCGGGTGAGATCGAGCACGCGGATGCCGGCGAGGGGCTTAGTCTTCGGCACGGACTCTTCCTTTCCACATGCGCTTGGCGAGGCTGCGCGCGAACGCGTTCACCTTGTCGCCGGCCCGGCCCGCGCGGCGCCAGAAGATCAAGGCGCGGTCGAGCGTGCCGAGGTGCGAGAAATAGTACACGTTGTCGATGGCTTCGATGGCGACCGTCGCGCCGACCTTCAGGCCGCGCGTCTCGGAGCCGTGACAGACGAAGCGCGCGCCGTCCTCGAGCTCGACGAGCGCGATGTGGAGCGGCGAGCGGAAGCCTTCGGGCGGCGCGTGGAGCGTGGTGTAGGTGACGACCTCGCCGATCCCCGACAGCGCGACCGGCGTCATGGCGACCGGGTGGCGCGGGCAATACGGCGCCGGGGGCGCCACGACGGCCTCGCACCGCGGGCACTTCGAGGCCGCGATGGTCTCGATCACCGCGTGCGCTCCAGGAGGGTCACCCAGTTGTTGGTCGCGAGGCCGCCGATCGAGTGCGCGAGCGCCACGCGCCCCTGGACCTGACGGCCCGCCGCGCCGCCGGTGAGCTGCCACACGCACTCCACGATCTGCGCGATGCCCGTCGCGGCGAGCGGATGCCCGCGCGCCTTGAGACCGCCGGAGGGATTGATCGGCAGCCGGCCGTCGAGCGCGGTGTCGCCGTCGAGCGTCGCGCGGCCTGCCTTGCCCGGCGGTATCAGGCCCGTGTCCTCCAGCGCGATGAGCTCGAACGGCGTGAACGCGTCGTGCAGCTCCGCGAAGTCGACGCGCTCCGGGCCGAAGCCCGCCATCGCGTACGCGGCCTTCGCCGCTTCCTGCGTGGCGCGGAACGCCGTGAGCGAGTGCCGGTGACGCACGGCGAGCGTGTCGGTCCCCTGCCCGACGCCCGCGACGCGCACGGGCGTCGGCGCCGACGTCAGGACGACCGCCGCGGCGCCGTCGGAGATCGGGCAACAGTGGAGGAGGCGCAGCGGGTCCGCAACCATGCGCGACTCCATCACGTGCGCGAGTGTCACGAGCGCCGTGTAGTGGGCGTAGGGATTGCGCGCGGCGTGCCCGTGGTTCTTCACCGCCACCTGGGAGAACTCGCGCAGGCCGACGCCCTGCTGCGTGAGCGCCCGCGTGATCAGTCCCGCGAGCGCCGGCATCGTCGCGCCGTACGACCGCTCGTACGGATCGATGGACCGGCCGATGAGCTCGGACACGCGCGGCGTCGAGAGATGCGTCATCTTCTCGCCGCCGACGACGAGCACGCGCTGGCGCAGGCCGGCCGCGACCTGCGCGAAGCCCGTGTAGAAGGCGGCGGCGCCCGACGACGTCGCGGTCTCGACGCGCAGCGTCGGCACCTCCGCGAAGCCCATGTGCGTCGCCACGCGCGAGGCGAAGTTGCCGTCGCCGAGAAACTCTTCCGGGTTCATCGTGGCGACGACGATCGCGTCGGGCACGTCGACCGCGGCCGCCGCGAGCGCGGCGTGCGCCGCCTCGGCCATGAGGTCGGGCAGCGCCTCGCTGCGCCGCCCGATGCGGGTCATCCCCGCGCCCGCGATGAAGACTGGCATCGCGAGCAATTCTACTCGGAGGGGGGCTCCGTCCCCCTTCCGACGGTCGTCGCGCGCCTTGCGGCACGCGCCTCCCTGCCTCCCCCTCGGAGTGCGCCGGCAAAGTCGGCGCTCGAACCGCCGCTCACTCGCGGCGGCGGCGCTCCGGTGGCGGCGGCGCGGCCACGCGCAGCTCGCGGATCAAGCGCAGCAGGTACGTCCGCTGCAGCCCGAGCACGCGCGCGGCGTGCGTGCGATTGCCCGCCGCGTCGCGCAGCGCGGATTCGATGAGACGGCGCTTGAACGCGGACACGGCACAGTGGTAGCCGAAGGGCACGTCGAACCCGGCGTTCGGTTCGGGAAAGATCGCCATGGCGCGCGGGTGTGGCAACGCGTGTGCCACGCGCGAGATTCGCAGAATGTCGCGGCTCGCGCGTGATCGACGCGCATGCGCTGCCTTCACACCGTGGCGTTGTGCCGCGAGCGCCGGGCACAAAAAAAGAGGGCCCCATGCGGGGCCCTCGGTCCGGACGGAGAGGCGTCGCCCTCAGGACTTCGTCGCCGGCTGCACGCCCGGGTTGTCCTTGAAGAACTGCTTGTTCAGCTCGATGAAGCTCTTCCACTGATCGGGCGTCTCGTCCTCGGCGAAGATCGCCTTCACCGGGCACACCGGCTCGCAGGCGCCGCAGTCGATGCACTCGTCGGGATGAATGAAGAGCTGGTCCTTCCCTTCGTAGATGCAGTCGACGGGGCACACCTCGACGCATGCCTTGTCCTTGACGTTGATGCAGGGCTCCGCGATCACATAGGGCATGAGGGCCTCCCGCCTCGAAAAAACCTTGAGCTAACCGTCCGGTCTAACCACGGATTTCTACCGCGTTCTGACGAAGCGTGTCAATCACTGGGTCCGCAATCGCGGGTCCAGCGCGTCCCGCAGCGAGTCGCCGAACAGGTTGAAGGCGAACACCGCGAGGCTGATCGCCAGCCCGGGGAAGATCGCCATCCAGGGCGCCGACTCCGCGAACTGCACGGCGGCGCCGCGCAGCATGAGCCCCCACGCCGGCGTCGGCTCCGACACGCCGAGACCGAGGAACGACAGCGACGCCTCGAGCAGGATCGCCTGGCCGAGGAACGCCGTGAGCATGATCAGATACGGCGCCATCACGTTCGGCGACATGTGCCGGAGGATGATGCGCCCGTGCCGGAAGCCGGCCGCGCGCGCGGCGTCGACGTACGGCATCTCGCGGATCGCGAGCGCGCTCGACCGGGCGACGAGCGCGGCGCGCGGGATCATCGGCACCGTGATCGCGGCGATGACGTTCTCCAGCCCCGTCCCGAGCATCGCCACCACCGCGAGGGCGAGGATGATGAGCGGGAACGAGAGGAAGATGTCCATCACGCGCTGGATCAGCAGGTCGACCTTGCCCCCGAAGTACGCGCTGGTGACGCCGATGACGGCGCCGAGCGTGGCGCCGATGAACGCGCACGAGAACCCGACGAGCATCGCCGTGCGCGAGCCGTAGAGGATGCGGGTCAGCACGTCGCGGCCGAACGCGTCGGTCCCGAGCCAGTGGGCGCGGCTCGGCGCCGCGAGCATCGCGCCGTAGTCGGTCGCGAGCGGGTCGTAGGGCGAGATGACGTTCGCGAGCGCGGCGACGACGAGGTTGAGCAGCACGACGGCGGCGCCGATCGCGCCCAGCGGCCGCTGCCGGCAGAAGTCCACGACGAACGTCCGCCAGCGGGCGGCCGCGCTCGCTTCCGGAACGTCGGCGAAGGTCTCGACGGTGGCCATCAGCGGAACCTGATCCGTGGATCGATCCACGCGTACGCGAGGTCGACCAGGAAGTTGACGACGATGAACGACGCCGCCACGAGGAGCACGAGCGCCTGCGTGAGCGTGTAGTCGCGGTGCGCGACGGACTCGACGAAGAGGAGCCCGAGGCCGTTCAGGTTGAAGACCTGCTCGGTGACCACGAGCCCGCCCATCAGGAACGCGAACTCGAGCGCGATCACCGTGAGGACCGGCAGCATCGCGTTCTTGAGCGCGTGGCGCGTGAGGATGAGCTTCTGCCAGAGGCCTTTCGCGCGCGCCGTGCGGATGTAGTCCTCGCGCAGCACCTCGAGCATCGCCGAGCGCGTCATCCGGGTCGCCACCGCCGAGTAGCGGTAGCCGACCGCGAGCGCCGGCCAGATGAGCTGCAGCATGTTCTGCCACGGGTTGACCCAGAACGGCGTGTAGACCATCGGCGGCAGCCACTTGAAGAAGACGAGCAGCACCAGGATGAAGAGGATGCCGAGCCAGAACGACGGGGTCGCGAGCCCCGCGATCGAGAAGATCCGGACGGAGTAGTCCACCCACGTGTCCTGCTTGAGCGCGGCGAGCACCCCGAGCGGGATCGCGAGGAGCACCGCGATGATCGTCGACATGATCGCCACCTGCAGGGTGAGCGCGAACCGCAGCTTGATCTCCTCGTGGATGGGCGCGCCGGTCCACATCGAGGTCCCGAGGTCGAAGCGGGCGAGCCCGGTCATGTACGTGACGAACTGGTGCCAGAGCGGCTTGTCGAGCCCGAGCCGTGCGCGCTCGATCGCGAGCGTCTCCTTGGACACGCCCGACGTCTCGCCCGAGAACCTGAGCTCGACGATGTCGCCGGGCACCACCCGCATCAGGAAGAAGATGAGCACCGCCACGCCCAGCAGCGTGGGGATCATCAGGAGCAGCCGTTTGATGATGTATTTCGTCATGCGATCTCCGCCAGGTGACACGCGGCGCCGTGGCCGGGTGTCAGGTCGCGCAGTACCGGAATCTCGTGCGTGCAGCGCTCGACCGCGATCGGGCAGCGTGGATGGAAGACGCACCCGGACGGCGGGTTGAGCGGGCTCGGGACCTCGCCGCCGAGCACGATCCGCTCCCGCTTCATCTCGAGCTCGGGATCCGGGATGGGGACGGCCGACAGGAGTGCCTTCGTGTACGGATGCCGCGGGTTGTCGTAGATGGTCTTGCGGTCGGCCATCTCGGCGATCTTGCCGAGGTACATCACGGCCACGCGGTCGGAGATGTGGCGGACGACCGCGAGGTCGTGCGCGATGAAGAGGTACGTCAGCCCGAACTCGGACTGGAGGTCCTCGAGCAGGTTGATGATCTGCGCCTGGATCGACACGTCGAGCGCGGACACCGGCTCGTCGCAGATGATCAGCGACGGCTCCATGGCGAGCGCGCGCGCGATGCCGACACGCTGGCGCTGGCCGCCCGACATCTCGTGGGGATAGCGGCGCGCATGCGCCGGCAGGAGGCCCACGCGCGAAAGGAGGTCTTTCACGCGCGCCGCGCGCGCGGCCGAGCCGCGGACGATCCCGTGCACCGCGAGCGGCTCCGCGATGATCTGCCCCACGGTCATGCGCGGGTTCAGCGAGCTGTAGGGATCCTGGAAGATGACCTGCATCTTCCGCCGCACGGCGCGGAGCTCGGACTGGTCGAGCGTGGTGAGCTCGCGGCCCTCGAAGAGGATGGATCCGCTCGTGGCCCGCTCGAGCTGCAGGATGCAGCGCCCGGTGGTCGTCTTGCCGCAGCCCGACTCGCCGACGAGCCCGAGCGTCTCCCCCTTCTCGAGCGAGAAGCTCACGCCGTCCACCGCGCGCACGAGCCCGCGGCTGACCTCGAAGTGCTTGACGAGGTTCTTGACCTCGAGCAGCGCCGTCACCGCGTCTCCTGGCGCGCGATCACTCGCTCGGCTTCCCAGCACGCGCTCACGTGGGGCTCGGGGCCGGTGTGCGCGACCGGCACCAGGGGCGGACGCTCCACGCTGCAGCGGTCCACGCGGAACGCGCAGCGCGGAAGGAACGCGCAGCCGGCGGGCAGGCGCGTGAGATCCGGCGGCTGACCGTCGATCGGCGCGAGCCGGCTGCGCCGCGGCTCGTCCAGGCGCGGGACCGAGCGGAGGAGCCCGAGCGTGTACGGATGGCGCGGGTTGCCGTAGAGCTCGCGCGCGGTCCCTTGCTCGATGATGCGCCCCGCGTACATCACGTTGACGCGGTCGGCGTAGCGCGCGACGACGCCGAGGTTGTGCGTGATCATCAGCATCGCGACGCCGAGACGCCGCGAGAGGTCCTTCATCAGCTCGAGGATCTGCGCCTGGATCGTCACGTCGAGCGCCGTGGTCGGCTCGTCGGCGAGGATGAGCGAGGGCTCGCAGGAGAGCGCCATCGCGATCATCATGCGCTGCCGCATGCCACCGCTGAACTGGTGCGGGTACTGCGGCAGGCGGCGCTCGGGATCGGGAATCCCGACCATCCCCAAGAGCTCGGCCGCGCGCCCGCGGGCCTGCTGCGGCGTCTTGCCGAGGTGAATCTCGAGGCCCTCCGTGAGCTGGCGGCCGATCGAGAGCACGGGGTTCAGCGAGGTCATCGGCTCCTGGAAGATCATCGCGATCTCGCGGCCGCGCACGCGCCGCATCGCCTCTTCGTCCAGCGTGAGGAGATCGCGGCCCTTGAAGACCGCCTGCCCGCCGACGATCTGTCCCGCGGGCTGCGCGACGAGCCGCATGATCGACAGCGCGCTGACGCTCTTGCCGCAGCCGGACTCGCCGACGAGCGCGACCGTCTCGCCTTCCTTCACGTCCCACGAGACGTCGTCCACCGCGCGCACGACGCCTTCGCGCGTCGTGAACCGCGTGCTGAGATGACGGACGTCGAGGAGCGCGTCGGCCATGGTTGCGGGAGTGTATCACCGCCGGGGTCGGTGGTCTAACCAGGGCCAATGGTCGCCGCGACGCGGACTTAGCCGGGACGCGCCGTCTTCGAGCGCCGGCTTCGCCGGCGCTTACGCCTCGTGACAGCGCGCGGCGGCGAGGTGGGGCGTGGCCCGGGCTTCGAGCCGGGCGTACTCGCGGCAGATCGCTTCGCCGACGCAGGGCCAGCGATGGCGCGCCGCCCACTGGACCCCCTCACGCCCGAGGCGGAATCGTAGATCGGCGTCGCCGGCGACGGCCTCGAGGCGGTCGGCGAGCGCGGCCGCGTCGCCGTCGGGCACGAGAAAGCCGGTCACGCCGTCGCGCACGGTCGTGGCGAGGCCGCCGACGCGCGAGCCGATCACGGGGCTGCCGCAGGCCATCGCCTCCAGCGCCACCATCCCGAACGACTCGTAGTAGGACGGCAGCACGGTGACGTCGGCCGCGACGTAGTAGTCACGCAGAGCCTCTTGCGGCTGCGCGCCGACGAACCGGACGGTCTCGCGCAGCCCGAGGCGGTCGACGCGCTGGCGGATCTCCGCCTCGTGCCCGTCCGCCGGCTCGTCGGCTTCGCCGCCGACGATGAGGAGCCGCAGCGACGAGCCTCGCGCGCGGAGCTGCGCCACCGTATCGAGCAGCGTCTCGAGCCCCTTGATCGGCGCGATGCGCCCGACGTAGAGCACGAGCGGCGCCTCCTCCGCGCCCACGCGCGCGCGCGCGAGCGCACGGTCGCCGGGGCGGAAAAGCTCGGTGTCGACGCCGCACGGAATGACGGTGGTGTGCGCCGCGTCCGCGCCGTACTCCGCGAGGAGCGCGCGCCGCTCGACGACGCTCGCCGCGACGATGCCGTCGACGTTGCGGACGATCCGCTGCTCCTCCTCGAGGCGCACCGACGGCTCGAGGTCGGCGATCCGGCGGGCGGCGCCGTTCTTGAAGCGGCCGAGCGTGTGGAACATCTGCAGGACGGGAACGCCCCATCGCTCGCGCAGCGCGAGCCCGACGACCCCGGAGAGCCAGTAGTGCGCGTGGACGAGGTCGTACTCGATGCCGCCCGCGATGCGCCAGGCGTCGACGCCGTCCACGAACTCGTCGAGATGGTCGTGGATCCGCTCACGGGCCATCGGCATCTGCGGCCCCGCGGGCAGATGCACGACCCGAGCGCCGTCACCGAGCGGGACCACGCGCGGGATCGTCGGATCCTGCGAGCGCGTGAAGACGTCGACGGCGAGACCCATCCGCCCGAGCTCGCGTGAGAGCTCGCGGACGTAGACGTTCATCCCGCCCGTCTCCTTGCCGCCGAGCGCCGCCAGCGGGCACGTGTGGACGCTCAGCATCGCGACGCGCAGGCTCACGGAGGACCGTCCCGCGGCGCGATCCGCACGCCGAAGACTTCCTCCGGCGAGGGACCGAACTCGTACTTGTAGCGCTCCTCGCCCCGCAGGAAGTCGAACTGCTGCTTGCCCCGAACAATCGCATCCTCGATCACGTGCAGGAGCAGCACGAGGCCGGGCGCGAGCGCCGCGCGATCGGGATGGAACCCCGAGTTGTAGAGGCCGACCGAGCCGTCCCACTCCAGCACCACGAATCCCGCCGCGGGCCCGCTCGGCAGATCGAGGAACCACAGCGCGGCACCGCCCACGAGCGCCAGCTCACCGACGGCGCGGCGGAAGAACTTCTCCATGCGCGCGTCCATGAAGCGCTCCTTGCCGACCCGCGAGCGCCGGTGGAGGTCGAAGAAGTCGCCGAAGCGCGTCTCGATCTCGTCACGACGCCGCACCACCGACACGCGGGCGTCGCCCGCTTCGCGGCGGAGGCGGCGGGTCTTGCGCTGGAGCTCGTGACGGTGCTTGGCGGGTAGCGAGGCGAGGTAGTCGTCCCAGGTCGCGGGCAGATCGAGGACGGGACAGCGCTCTTCCAGCGTCGCCGCGGCCTCCAGCCCGCACGCGGCCGCGATGGCGGGGAGCGCGCTGACGGTCGGCGAGGCCGCGGGCACCGCGTGGAGCTGCCACGTCTCGCCCTCCGCGGATCGCGCCTGCACCAGGGCCGTCCACACGTCTTCCTCGCGCCCCGCCACCGCGAGCACGTCGAGGTAGTCGGAGACGTCGGCGCCGCCGACGATCCGATGGAGGCCCGGCCCGGCCTCGTAGAGCGGCAGCACGCCGATCAGCGCGCCGTCGCCATCCTGCACGGTGCGGATGTCGAGACGACGGTCGCTCGCGAACGCGTGCAACCATTCCGTCTGCCACGCCCACGACAGGAACGGTGCGCGCAGCCGAGCGCTGGAGCGCAGGTCTTCCCAGGCCGCGCGGCCCACGGCCTCGAGGCGGTGATGGACGACGACCTTCACAGGTCGCCGGGATCGCTGGCGTCGGCCGCGGGCGCGGCGCCCTCGCTCTCGTCGCCGTCCGCCTCGGCCATCGCTTCGTCGACGGCGGCGTCGAAATCTCCGCCCAGGTCGTCGCCGAACTCGCGGCCCATCTTCTTCATGAAACGCGCGACGCTCCCCGGATCGTTCTCGTCGAGATCGCCGACGCTCGACGAGTCGGCGAGCGCGTCGAGACGCGCCTCCTCCGACTTCACCGTGGCGAAGCGCGACATCAGGCGGCTCAACGAGGTGCTGCCACATCGGGGACAGGTGGGCGCGGGTGCTACGGACGGGCGCATCACGAGCAGACTCACCCTTCGTCGGCAGTCGCCGCATTCGTACTCGTAAATCGGCATCGGCCTTGAGATTCTAGCAGCGGCCAGGGAGGTTCTCTATGGCGGCGGCTCCGGTAAGTATTCAGCCGCTCCCGGGAGCCGGTGGACGATTTCTGGCCACCCCTGCGGCGCCAACCAGGCACTTCTTGCCGCAACCCCGGGAAAATCTTGCCGTTCTCAAAAGTGGCACTCTCCTTGCGGACGAGGACCGCCCATGGTGGTTCGCTCGGCCCTCGACCGCTGCCTTGCCGTCGCGTACGGCCCCGTCCACGACCTCATCATCGAGCGCTTCAAGCCCTACCGGGCGCTGGAGCACGAGGTGCTCGATCTGGTCGAGCTCGCCGTCCCCCGCAACGTGCCCCGGCGGTCCATGCGAATCCTCGATATCGGCTGCGGGCCGGGCACGTTCACCGCCATGCTCGGCGCCGCGGGCTTCTCGGCGATCGGGATCGACCGCTATACCCCGCTGCTCGACGTCGCGCGCGAGACGCGCCGCTCGCGCGGCCTGACGAACGTCTCCTTCTCCCGCCTCGACCTGGATGCGTTCGGTTCGAGCTCCGCCGGACCTTCCGGACCGCCGTCCACCGGCGCGGATGGCTCTACGCGCTCGGCACGCTGCGCTGGCTCGTCCCGAATCGTCTCTTCGAGGTCGCGCGCCGCCCCGTGGGTCCGCACTACTGGGACGAAGCGCAGCTCGCCGCGCGCTTCGCCGAGGCGGGATTCACGGTCCTCGACATCCGCCGCACGTTCCTCGACGGCGGCAGCGCGCTCGTGTGGGCCCGCAAATGAGCCGCGGCGACGTCGGCACGAGCGCGGTCTTGGCCTGGAACGGGAGCACCGCGCGCGGCCCGATCGAGCGGGGGCTCGAGCGCGCGATCGCGCTCGCCTGCGGCGCGACGTACGACGCGGTCGTGCGCGGCTTCGCGCCCTACGAGGCGCTGCTCGACGACATCGTCGACCTCCTCGCGCGCGCCGGCCAGGGCCGGCCGATGCGCGTGCTCGACGTCGCGTGCGGCACCGGCACCGTCGTGCGTCGCCTTGCGCAGGCGGGGCATCTCGTGACCGGCCTCGACGTGATCTCGCATCTCGTCGATCGCGCGCGCCGCGAGCCGACCGACGGCGCGCAGTTCGCGCACGCGGATGTCGCGGAAGGCACGAGCTTCCCCGACGGCAACTTCGACGCGTGCGTCAGCCTGCACACGCTCAACTGGCACCCGCGGCCAGTCGCGCTCCTCGCCGAGTGCCGCCGCCTGCTGCGACCGGGCGGTCACGCGGTGATTCTCAGCTACACGCGCCCCGCAGCGCTCTGCGCCACGTTCGCGACGCTACGCGCCGAAGAAGGCCTCGGCGCGGCGACCGCGGCGCTCCGCTGGCTCGTTCCCACGGCCGTCTTCGAAGCGTGCCGCCACTACGAGTCGCGGTACCCCGACGTGTCCACGCTGCATCACGAGGTCGGCGCCGCCGGCTTCGAGATCCTCGAGTCCCGCCCCGTCTTCCTGGCCGGCGTGAGCCGGCTCGTGTGGGCGCGGCAAGCCAGCTCTCCGAACCACTCCAGGAGGAACGGTTCATGACGCCGATTCGCACGCTCGCATTGACGGCGGCGCTACTTGGCATTGTCGCCAGCGCCGCTCCCGTGTTCGCCCAGACCATTCCGCCGCTGCCGACGTTTCCGAACGGGCCGCCGGACGCCACGTTCTACGAGACCCCCGAGAACATGCGCGTGATCGGCAAGGGCCGGCCGCGCCGGGTCGCGCAGTCCGCGCTCATCGGCTTCGCGAACCCCGGCAACGCGTTCTGTCCCGCGGCCGAAGTCACCGCCGCGGTCGGAAGCGCGAAACCGTGCACGCTCAACGCGCTGGGCGAGGACGACATCAGCCTCGTGACCGGCCTGGGGACGTTCGACGCGAAGCTGACGATCGTCGTCCAGGAGCCCGGGGGGGCCGTCGATTCACCCGAGGCCGTGATCGGCAGGCGCCGGGCGAGCGGACGGATGGACTTCGTGCCCGCGATCTTCCATCAGATCCCCTATGGGACGATCACCGGCCGCGTGCGCACGCCGGGTGAGGACGAGGAGAATCCGCCGCGCTTCGTCGGCGTCTTCCGGCTGCCGTTCGGGTGCTCGGCCACCACGGCCTGTTACCTCGGCCTCGCGAACGGCACGCTCGATCTGCTGAACCCTGTTGCGGTGAATGCGAACGAGTACGCGATCGGCTTCCCCGCCGTTCGCTTCGACCTCTGGTTCGTCCAATAACGCATTGAGCCTGGGCCCCAGGAGGCTTGCGTGAGTACAGTGCTCGAACGGTTCCAAGCAGCACGGTGACCGCACCCGGTCGGTGACGACATCTTCGCGGTGGGCAAGCGCGTGTACGCGCGGGCCCTCCGCGTCAGCGACCTGCCACACGTCTCGGCGTGGGCGGCGGATCCGCTGCTCGACGAGATGGTGGGCAGTGAGCTGTTCACGCAGTTCGTCGAGGTCTACCGCCGCTCGCCGTCGTTCCTCGACGCGCTCGCGGCCGACCGCACGCAGGTCAACATGGTCATCTGCGCGCGCGACAACGATCGGCCCCTCGGGCTCGTGCGCCTGTTCAACATCCACCGGCGCGAGGGCTACGCGTTCCTCGAGACGATCATCGCGGACCCCGCGCGCTCCGGCTCGGCTACGGCATCGAGGGCTCGAAGCTCATCGCGTACTGGGCGATCGACGTGCTGAAGCTGCGGCGGCTCGAAGCGAAGGTCTATCCGTGGAACAAGCTGAACGTCAACACCATGAAGCGGCGCGGCTGGAAGCTCGAAGGCGTCCTCCGCGAGGCCGTCTTCCACGATGGTGAGTACCGCGACCTGCTGGTGTTCGGGATCCTCGCGCACGAGATCGCGGCGAACAAAGCCGACGACGACTGGGCCCCCATCTACCACACGGTGCCGGAGGTCGCATGACCCTCCATCAGCTGCTCCCGCTGGGCGCCTTCATCCTGAACGTCATCCTCGTCACGCTCGCGCTCGTGCGCGACGGGGGCAGCCGGCTGAACCGTGTCTTCGCGTACTGCGTCGGGAGCATGGCGATCTGGAACTTCGGCGCCTTCCTCCTGCGCCGCGCGCCGGACGACAAGGCGGCATGGGTCGCCGAGATCATCATCCACGCCGCGGTCGCGCTCGTGCCCGCCTTCTACTACCACTTCGTGCTGATCTTCCTCGAGGCGACGCGCGAGCGGCGCCGGTCGCTGGCGCTGGCGTACGGCGCGGCCGTGGTCTTCAGCGTCCTGAACCTCACGCAGTCACCGCTCTTCATGACGGGCGTGAAGCAGACGTACTGGGGCTGGGCGCCGACGACGGGCCCGCTCTACCTCGTCTACCTGATCTATCTGCACGCGTGCATGGGCGGCGGCCCCTGGCTCCTGATCCGCGCCCAGCGCCGCACCGACTCGAGCTTCCGCCGCAACCGCTCCCGCCTCATCGTGCTCGCCACCTTCGTGACGTTCGCGGGCGGCGTCATCGACATCCTCCGCTTCGTCGTCGCGCGGGCCCTTCCCGCCGTCGAGCACTTCCACCCGCTCGGGATTCCCGCGAACATGATCTTCGCGGTCCTCCTCGGCATCTCGATCGTCCGCTTCCGGCTCTTCGACGTCAGCGCCGCCGTCAAGAAGGCCGCGGTGCACTCCGTCGCCGGCGGCGTCGTCATGGCCGCGATCATCGCGGTGGTGGAGACGCTGGAGGACGTCGCCGGGTGGGGCCAGCTCGAGTGTCTCGCCATCGCGGTCATGCTCGGCATGGCGGTGGCGATCGCCCGCAACCAGCTCGGGCATCCTCTCGAGCGGCTCTTCTTGAGCCGCCGCCACGGCTGCCGGGACGCGCTCATCGCGCTGAGCCGGCAGATGAGCACCATGCTCGACTTCACGCGCGTGGTCGAGACGCTCGTCTCCGACCTCGTCCGCGGCATCCCGGTCACCCACTGCGCGCTCCTCATCATCGATCACGACCAGCGCTCGTTCGACGTGCAGCACGAGGCCGCGTCCCTCGAGCTCCGGCCCGCGCGCTCGCTCTCGGCCGACGGCGCCGTCGTCGAGTGGCTCCGCGGCGAGGAGGGCGTGCTGGTGAAGGAGGAAGCGAGGCTCGATCCGCGGCTCGCGCGCCACTTCGAGGCCGCGGAGGCGGAGCTCGACGAGATCGACGCCGCCGTCATCGTGCCGCTCAAGATCGAGCGGAAGCTCGTCGGCGTCCTGCTCCTCGGCGAGAAGCTCTCGGGCGAGATCTTCGACGCCGACGAGCTCGCGCTGCTCGCGGTGGTCGGCAGCCAGGCGGCGGTCGCGCTGGACAACGCGCGGCTCTACGAGGAGCTGAGCGCCTCCAACGTGCGCCTGGGCGAGGCGAGCCGCCACAAGACGCGGTTTCTCGCCGGCATGTCGCACGAGCTGCGCACGCCGCTCAACTCGATCACGGGATTCTCGAAGCTCCTGCTCAACCGGGTGGACGGCGACCTCACGCCGCTCCAGGCCACGTACGTGCAGTCGATCCACTCCAGCGGCACGCACCTCCTGGAGCTCGTCAACACGGTCCTCGACGTGTCGCGCATCGAGGCGGGCAAGGTGGAGCTCCATCGCGACGCGATCGACGTGGTGCCGCTCGTCGAGGAGTGCCTCGAGTCGACGCGCGCGCTCGCGGAGGGCAAGCACCTCAGGCTCGACAGCGACCTCGCGCCGAACCTGCCGGCCGCCGACGCGGACCGCACGAAGCTGAAGCAAGTCCTCCTGACCCTGCTCTCCAACGCCGTGAAGTTCACCGCCGCGGGCCGCGTGCTCGTGCGGGTGCGCGCCGAAGCCGGCGCGCTGCACGTGATGGTCGCCGACACCGGCAGCGGCATCGCCGCCGTGGACCTCCCGCGCCTGTTCGAGCCGTTCACGCGGATCGAGAAGACGGCGCGCGAGACCGACGGCACCGGTCTCGGGCTGATGCTCAGCAAGCGCTTCGTGGAGCTGCACGGCGGACGCATCTGGGCCGAAAGCCGTGAGGGCCAGGGCTCGACGTTCCACTTCACGCTGCCGGCCGTCCGGCAGCATGCGGAAGGTCTGGTGACGGTATGACGGCGCCGCGGCCGAAGATCCTCTCCATCGAAGACAACCCGGGTAACCGGATGCTCGTGCGTTCGGTGCTGACGCCCGCGGCTATACGCTGGTCGAGGCGGCGGACGGGCTCAGCGGGATCGAGGCGGCGCTGCGCGAGCAGCCCGCGGTCATCCTGCTCGACATCAACCTCCCGGGCATCGACGGCTACGAGGTCGTCGCGATCCTCCGCTCGTTCCCGCACCTTGCCGACACGCCGATCGTGGCCGTGACCGCGTACGCGATGGCGGGCGACCGCGAGCGCACGCTCGTCGCGGGCTGCGACGGGTACATCGAGACGCCGATCGACGTCGACCGCCTCGCCGAGCAGGTGGCGCAGTTCCTCGGCGGCAAGCGCGAGCGCGTGCAGGACGGCAAGGAAGGCGTCTACCTCCGCGAGCTGAATCAGCACCTGGTCTACCGGCTCCTGCAGCGCGTGGAGGACCTGAAGCGCCTCAACGGCCACTTCGTGCGGCGCGCCTCGCAGCTCGAGCGGCTGCACGCCGCGATGCAGGACGTGACCTCGGAGCTCGACGTGCCGTCGCTGCTCGAGCGGCTGCTGCCGCCGCTCGCCGAGGCGCTCGGCTGCCGGAGCCTCGCGGTCGAGCTCGTCGAGCCGGCCGGGTTCCGCGTCGCGGTGACGCCGCCCGGCGAAGCCCCGAGACCGCTGGTCGCCGACACGGCCGATCTCCGCGAGACGTGGATCGAAGTCGAATGGCGCGTGCCCCTCACCGCCCGCGGGCGCGACCTCGGGAGCATGGTGGCCCGTCATCACCTGCCGCCCGGCGCGGCCGCGGACGAGGAGCAGCTCCTCAAGCTCGTCGCGCGCCAGGTCGCGACGGCGATCGAGAACTCGCGGCTCTACGAGGACGTCACCCGCACGCTGCACGCGCTCGAAGAGTCGCAGCAGCGGATCGTGCAGGGCGAGCGCCTGCGCGCGCTCGGCGAGATGGCCGGCGGCGTCGCGCACGACTTCAACAACGTGCTCGCGATCATCATCGGGCGCGCCGAGGTCATCGCCGTCGACGTGGAGGACGCCGAGATCCGTCGCCAGATCGACGTCATCATCCAGGCGGCGCTCGACGCCACGCAGACGGTCAAGCGCATCCAGGAGTTCACGCGCGTGCGCCGCTCGCGCGACTTCCGCACGGTGGACGTGCGCCAGCTCATCGACGAAGTGCTCGAGATGACGCGCTCCCGCTGGAAGGACGAGGCGGAAGGCCGCGGCGTCCGCTACGAGATCCGTGTGAAGGGCGACAGCGTGCCGCCGGTGGAAGGCGAGCCGTCGGAGATCCGCGAAGCCCTCACGAACATCCTCTTCAACGCGCTCGACGCGATGCCGGACGGCGGCGCGGTGACGTTCACGACCGGCGCGAAGGACGGCCGGGCGCCCTGCGCCATCGCCGACTCCGGCATCGGGATGCCGGAGGACGTGCGGCAACGCGTGTTCGATCCGTTCTTCACGACGAAGGGCGAGCGCGGCACGGGCCTGGGCCTGAGCGTCGTCTACGGCATCGTCGCGCGCCACGGCGGCGAGGTCGACGTGGAGAGCCGGCTCGGCCACGGCACGACGTTCACGATCCGCCCGCCGGTCGCCACGCGACGCGTGGAAGGGGTGGCGGGCGCGCCGCCCCTGCCGGTCGCGCACAGTGCGCGCGTGCTCGTCGTCGACGACGAGCCGGAGATCCTCACCGCGATCGGCGATCTCCTCCGCCACGACGGCCACGTACCGACCCTGTGCGGCGATCCCGAGGAAGCGGCGCGCCTCGTGGAGCGCACCCCGTTCGACCTGGTCATCACGGACCTCGGGATGCCCGGCCTGTCCGGCTGGGACGTCGCGCGCCTCGTGAAGCTCCGCGCGCCGGGAACGGCCGTCGCCATGATCACGGGATGGAGCGATCGCATCGACACCGAGTACGCGCGGACCAACGGCGTGGAGCACGTCATCGCCAAGCCGTTGCGCCGCGACGATCTCCGAAGCGTCATGCACATGGTCTTCAGCTCGGAGTCGCGCCTCCGCGTGTGAGGAGCGCCTCCAGGCGCGCCACCGCGCGGTCCCAGTCGAACGCCGTCCGCACGTAGGCGGCCCCCGCCACCGCGAGGCGCCGGCGGAGCGGCGCGTCGTTCAGCATCCGCGCGAGCGCGTCCGCCAGCGCGGCGACGTCGCGCCGCGGCGCCACCAGCGCGGTCTCCCCGTCCCGCGCGTAGTCGCGTGAGCCGCCGTTGTCGTACGTGACGAGCGCGGTCCCGCACGCCATCGCCTCCATCGAGGGCATGCCGAGGCCTTCGTCCCACGACGGGCACAGATAGACGTCCACGCCGCTGTAGAGCTGCGCAAGCTCCTGCTGGGGCAGGTTCGCGTGGTACTCGTCGTAGCCCGCACCGTCGGCCGGCGGCTTCACGCCGAAGCCCACCAGGCGCAGCGCGCGGCCGCCCGCGCGGACCTTCGCGACGGCGTCCATGCCGTCGGCGACGCCCTTCCACGCGTAGTCGTGCTGCAGCATCAGCACGCGCAGCGGCGCGAGCGGACGCGTCACCTGGACGCGATGAAAAAGCGCGGCGTCGACCGGCGTGACGAGGACCTCCGCGCCGCTGGCGAACTTCTCGCGCATGACGTCGCGCAGCCACGTCGAGATCACGATCTTCGTGAGCGGCAGCCGGTACGTCGCGTCGACCGCGTCGGCGGGCCCGTGATAGAGGCTCTCGTAATGCTGGACGAGGTAGAACTTCGCGCCCGCGCGCGCGGGCGCGGCGGCGACGATGGGCGCCGATTGCCACGCGGTGGCGAGCACGACGTCCGCCTCCGGCAGGCTCCCCGCATTCCAGCGCGCCACCCAGCGGATCTCGGGTTGAAAGTCGTCGACCCAGTCGAGACGCTCGCCGTCACGGACGCTCCCCCACCAGGTGCGCGAGCCCGGCACGACGACCGTCACGGCATGGCCGCGCCGCGCGAGCCGATCGGCGTACGTGAGGATCGCGCGCACGCCGCCGGCGATCCGGAGATGCGGACACAGGATCGTGACGCGCACGCTCACCTCGCCGCCCGCGCCACGCGGGCCACCTCAGCCATAGAACTTCTCCCACTTGATCGACTTGCGGTCGAGCCCGCGCGCCATCAGCACCTCGCGCGCCGCCGCGATGGTCGCCGCGCCCCCCGCGACATATGCCATGGGGGGAGCGACATACATGGGGGGACCGAGACGGTCCCCCCAAGCCCCCCCACGCTCCGGCCCGGGAGTGAATCCCGGCCCTCCGCGACCGCCCGGGATCTCGCCTCCGCGAGTGGCCAGGATCTCGTCGGCCGCGGCGGCGACCGCGGCGGCCAGCGACGCGCCGACGATCGGGCGATAGCTGAAGCTCGGCCTGCGGCCCGCGAGCCGCCGGAAGTCCTCGTCGTACACGAGCCAGCCCGGGTCCCGGGCCCAGTAGACGAGCGTCGTGGCGCGCGCGACGCCGCGCTCGTCGAGGTCGCGGAGCATGGCCCGGATCGGGACGATACCGATTTCCTCGGCCACGAACAATGGGTGTCTGGCATCCGCGCGGTCGAAGACGAACCCGCCGAGCGGGCCCTTGAACGTCACCGCGATCCCGGGCGCGAGCTCGCGGAACCACCGCGACCCCGGTCCGCCCGGCGTGACGTCGGCCGAGAGCGTGATGACCGACGGTGACCGCGGCGTCGACGCGATCGAATACGCGCGGACGGTCTTCGGTCCGAACGGCACGGAGATCCACTGACCCGCGGCGAACGTGAGTGCGGGCGGATCCTCCGTGCGCAGGTCGGCTTCGAGGATCGCGGGCGCCAGGGCGCGGGTCGCGACGACCACGGCGCGGCACTCGCGCGGAGGCGCCGCCACCGGGTCAGCGCGACCGGAACGTGGGGATGATCTCGGCCGCGATGGTCTCCAGGTGCGCCTGCTCCTCGGCGCCGTCCACGATGGAGTCCATCACGAAGTAGCGGCAGCCCGCGTCCACGAACCTGTGGAGCTGCTCCGCGCACTGCGCCGGCGTGCCGATCACGCCGTACTTCTCGGCGAGCGGGCCGAAGTCCTGCGCGTACCGCTTCGTGAGGAGCCGCACCCACGTCGCCTTCGCGCTCTCGTAGTCCTTGCCGACGGTGATGAACGTCAGGTGCGCGGCGACGAAATCGTCGAGCGGCCGGCCGCCGGCGGCGGCGTGGATCTTGGCGACGCTCTCCTTGAAGCGCGACGGCTGCACGACGTAGGAGATCCAGCCGTCCCCCTGGCGTCCGGCGCGGGCGAGCGCGGCGTCGGAGCGCCCGCCGATCCAGATCGGCGGGCCCGGCTTCTGGACGGGCTTCGGATCGATCGACACGCCGCTGAACTTCGTGAAGCGCCCGTCGAAGGACGCGGGCGTGTCGCGCCAGAGCGTGCGGACGACGTCGATGCCCTCGGTCACCCGCGCCCCGCGCTCCCTGTGCGGTGAGCCGGCGAGCTCGAACTCCTTGGGGTTCTCGCCGCCGACGCCCACGCCGAAGATGAGCCGGCCTCCGGAGAGCGCGTCGAGCGTCGCCGTGATCTTCGCCGCGACCGCCGGCGGACGCAGCGCCAGGAGATAGACGCCCGTGCCGAGCCTGATGCGGGTGGTGATCGCCGCGTACGAGGCCAGCAGCGTCAGCGACTCGTAGAGCGGGTTGTGGAACGAGACGTGGTCGCCGGTCCACACGGAGTCGAAGCCCGCGCGCTCGACGGCCCGCACGGTGTCCCACTGCTCGGCGGGCGGATGCGGCTTGAGCTGCGCGCCGAAGCCGACGACGTCGGTCACCAGGTCACCGGGGGAACGCGTCCTTCACGCCGCCGTCGACCGTCAGCGTGCAGCCGGTCGTCTTGGCCGAGCGGTCGGAGGCGAGGAACAGCACGGCCTCGGCGACGTCCTCGGGCAGGATGCGGGCGGCGAGGAGGTTGCGCTTCCGGTAGAAGTCCTCGAGCTGCTCGACCGCGATGCCTTGCGCGGCCGCGCGCTCGCGCCGGATCTCTTCCGACCAGAGCTTCGAGTCCTGGAACACGGCGTCGGGATTCACGATGTTCGAGCGGATCCCGTGCGGCGCGCCTTCGAGCGCCAGCACCTTCGCGAGCTGGGCCTCCGCGGCCTTGGACGCGGAGTAGGCCGAGAAGTCCTTCCCCGGCGACATCACGTTCTTGGTCGCGACGAACACGAGCGCGCCGCCGAGCCCTTGCGCGATCAGCACGCGCATGGCTTCGCGCGCGACGAGGAAGTGCCCGCGCGCGTTCACCGCGAACGAGCGCTCCCAGTCTTCGAGCCGCATGTCGGCCACGGACGCGCCGTGAGCGATCCCGGCGTTGGAGACGATGATGTCGATGCCCCCGTACGCCAGCACCGACTCCTCGAACGCCGCGCGCACCGAGCCTTCATCGGTGACGTCCATGCCGAGCCCGAGCGCGCGGCCGGCGCCGACCGCCTTGATCACGTCGTTCGCGACGGCATTCGCTCCCGCGACGTCGAGGTCCGTCACGACGACGTGGGCGCCCTCGGCGGCGAGCTTCTTCGCCACCGCCTTCCCGATGCCCGAGCCGCCGCCGGTGACGAGCGCCACGCGCCGCGCCAGCTCCTTGTCCGGCGGCGCCAGCGTGAGCTTGTAGAGCTCGAGCGGCCAGTACTCGACGTCGTAGGCATCCTTCGCGGAGAGCGAGGCGTACCGGCCGAACGCGGCGGCGTTGCCGATCACGTCGATCGTGTGGTGATAGATGTCGTCGACGATCCCCGCCGTCCGCTTGTCCTTGCCCGCGGTGAACATGCCAAGGCCCGGCACGAGCACGACGCGCGGGAACGGATCGGTCAGCGCGGCCCCTTCCTGCCGCTGCGACTCGAAGTACCGCGTGTAGTCCTCGACGAACCGATCGACGCCGGCCGAGACGTCGGCGGCGAGCTTCGCGGGATCGCCGTCCGTCTGGACGTACGCAGGCAGGCGCTTGGTGTAGATCGTGTGGTCCGGCGTCGCGGGGCCGATCTGCGAGAGCGCCGGCGCTTCGGGGGAAGAGACGAACTCCAGCACGGGTGCTGCGTCGTCGAACGTCATCACCACGCGTGTGCGGCGCCCGAGTTGACCGCGGAGCTTCGGCGCGAGCGCGAGCGCGCTGGCGCGGCGCTCCGCCGGCTCGAGGACCCGCACGCGCGGCGGCCCGAAGACCTGGCGTCCGCGCCGGCGCTCGCGGATGGCGTCCTCGGCGCGAGTGATCAGCTCGATCGTCGCCTCGTACGCCTCCCTGATCGTGGCGGCCCAGCAGATCGTGCCGTGCTTCGCGAGGACGAGGGCCTTCGCCTCGGGATGCCCGCGGATCGTGTCCGCGACGTCGCGCGAGATCTTGAAGCCCGGCCGCCGGTAGTCGAGCGGGATGACGTCCTTGCCGTAGACGTCGGTGAGGGTCTCGCGCGCGCGGTCGTTGTTGGTGAGCGACACGATCGCGTCGGCGTGCGTGTGGACGACGGCGTGCGCGCTGACGAAGCCGTGGAGCAGCGTTTCGATCGACGGCCGCACGCCGCCGGGATCGAGCAGTCCGTGGGCGAGGTAGCTCACCATCTCCTGGTCGCCCATGTCGTCACGCGGGAGCAGCGCGAGGATGTCGTCCATGCGCACGCCCGGGAAGTCCTTGCGCTGGATCGACTTCAGATCGGAGCCGCTGCCCTTCACGCGGAGCACGTCGATCTCGCGGCCGCGGTGATCGTGCTCGCGCGTCTTGATCGAGGTGTTGCCGCCGCCCCAGACGACGAGCGAGGTTTCCGCGCCGATCAGCCGGGACGCGTAGACGAGGAGATCGAGGCCGGAGAGGGTTGCGGCTTCCGCGTCATTCCATCGGGACCGCACGGGCCAAACATATCAAAATCGAGGGGGGCCTCGACGGCCCCCCTCGAGACTCCCCCCAGGGCTCGAAGGCGGCGGCAAAGCCGCCGCTCGAACCCTGTCACGTGACGCGCCTAGCGAGCGTTGTAGACCGTGATGACTTCGCCCGCGCCCGGGACCGCGCGAAGCGCGGCCTGCGGCGCGATGGCCGGGGCCGCCGCCTGCAGCGCGCCGGTGGCGAAGCCCGGAGTGTTGTTGCCGAAGATCGTGCCGCACTCCTGCTTGGTCTTGTAGGCGCCGTACCCCGCGCCGAGCGCCGTGCCGGCGAGCCCGCCGATCAGCGCGCCCTTGCCCGCACCACTGCCGCCGCCGGCACTGGCGCCGCCGATCGCGCCGAGGCCGGCGCCGCCGAGCGCACCGATGAGGCCCGGCTTCGCGATCTTCATCGCACGCTGTCCACCCGTCGCGCAGTCGCTGGCGACGGTCTGCACCGCGACCGGCCGAACCACCGCGGGCTGCGTCGCGACCGCCGGCTGCGTCACGACGGCGGGCTGCACGGCCGGCCGTGCCGCCACCGGCGGGCGCGAGTGACCGGCGCGGCGTACGCGGGCGCCGCCGTCGCCATGTCAGTGGTCGTCGTCGTGTTGGGACGCAGTAGATACGCGGTCGTGACGCCCGTCGAGAGAGACGTCACACCGACCAATGCGAGAGCCAGCGTCGCGAGCTTCCACGGGTTGTTCATGGCTTTTCTCCTTGTGCGCCCCCTTTCACCTCGTCTGACGCCCGGCGGCGGGGATCGCTTCATCGCGTTGGCGCGGTGACACGACTTCCGCCAGCTTGACGCCGGGCGCACCGCGTCATGCGCCGTAAGTCCGCATGGGACCGCGAGTGAAACATTGGGCGTGAATTTGCCTGGTTGAGCACTCGGACATGGCGACCAGGGTGCTCGTGCTGGACGATCAGCAATATCTGCGGGACATCATCGCCGCGATCGTCGAAGACGCCGGCTATCCCGCGCTCGCCGTCGGCACGCCCGACGAAGCGCTCCAGCAGATGCACGAGCTGCATCCCGAGCTGCTCATTCTCGATCTGTCGCTCCCGGGCATCAGCGGCGTCGACTTCCTCGCGCAGCTTCGCGCGCAACCCCTGTGGCAGACGATGCCGGTCATCGTCGTGTCCGGCGATCCCGGCAAGCTCGGTGCCGTGAAGGACCGTCCGCACGTCGTCGCGCTCACGAAGCCGTTCGACGTCACCGTGCTCGTCTCGGCAATCGAAAGCGCGCTCGGCCCGCCCGCCCTGACGATTCGTTGACATGAGGGGCCGCCTCTCGCGGCCCCCCAAGCCCCCCACGCTTCGGGCGACGGTGAAGCCGCCGCCCTCCGCGAGTGCCGCTCCCTGTGAGAGAGTCGGCGCCGATGCGCCGGGTCATCGCGCTCGTCATCGTCTCCTCGCTCGTGCTATCGACCGTGGCGGCCGGCGCGGGAGACTTCGTGCGGATCGCTGGCGGCGCCTTCGTCATGGGACGCGATGATGGCGCGCCGGAAGAGGCGCCGGCGCATCGGGTCACGCTCTCCGCGTTTCGTCTGCAGATCCGGAAAGTCACGAATCGCGAGTTCGCGGAGTATCTGAACGCCGCGGGGCTCAACGGGCCGGATGGGCGGCGGTACGACGACGACGATGCGGACGCGCGCATCCACCGGCGCGACGGGCGATGGATCGCCGATCCCGGATTCGCGGAGCATCCCGCCGTGGAAGTCTCGTGGTTCGGCGCGCGCGACTACTGCGTGTCGAAGGGCCGGCGCCTGCCGACCGAAGCGGAGTGGGAGCGCGCGGCGCGCGGCCTCCAGGGCGCCCGCTACCCGTGGGGCGCGGCGCCGCCGACGCCCGAGCGCGCGGTCTTCGGCCGCGCGTACAACGCCACGGACCGCGGCGAGGCGCGGCCCGCCGGCCGCACGCCCGAAGGCGTCGAGGACCTGCTCGGCAACCTCCGCGAGTGGACGGCAAGCCCGCTCCTGCCCTACCCTCTCAGCCAGGACGCCCAGCGGCCGTTGACCGCGTTTCCGGAGGGCGCGCCGGTGGTCGTGCGCGGAGCGAGCCACGACGATCCGGCCGAGAACCTCAGCGTGACGCGGCGCCGCTTCTACGAGCGCCGCGTCGCGTCCGCCGGGCACCACTTCGTGGGGTTCCGTTGCGCCGAGTCGGGGCCGTGATGGAGGAGGCATGAGCGCGCCGCTGAACGATCTGATGATGAACTATCCGCTCACGCTGACGCACTTCTTCGAGCGGAGCCGCCGGCTCTTCGCGAAGAAGACGATCGCGACGCGCGTGCCCGGCCGTCCCCTCTTCCGTTACACGTACGCCGACTTCGCCGAGCGCACGATGCGCCTGGCCGGCCTCCTCCGCGAGCTCGGCATCAAGAAGGGCGACCGTGTGGCGACACTCGCGTGGAACAGCCACCGCCACCTCGAGGTCTACTGGGCCGCGCCGCTCTCCGGCGCGGTGCTCCACACGCTCAACTTCCGGCTCTCGGCGCAAGACCTGACGTACATCATCAACCACGCGGAGGACAGCGTGATCTTCGCGGACGCGAGCGTCTATCCGATGCTCGCGGCGATCCGCGACAAGATCCCGACGGTGAAGCAGATCGTCTGTATGAAGGACACCGTCGACGCCGCGGTGCCCGACGGGCTCCCCGAGTACGAGGCGCTCCTCGCCAGGGCGGCGCCGCTCGACCGCTGGCCGCAGCTCGACGAGACCGACGCGCTCGGCATGTGCTACACGTCCGGCACCACCGGGCATCCGAAGGGCGTCGTCTACACGCACCGCGGGATCTTCCTGCACTGCATGGCGCAGGCGGCGGCCGACACGATGGCGCTGTCGGAGAACGACGTCATCCTCCACGTCGTCCCGATGTTCCACGCCAACGCGTGGTGCGTGCCCTACGGCGGCGTGATGACCGGCGCCACGCAGATCTTCGCGGGCCCGAACATCCAGCCGAAGGACATCTGCGAGATCGTCCAGGCGGAGAAGGTCAGCTTCGTCGGCGCGGTGCCGACCGTGTGGATCGCGATCAAGGAGCTCGTGGAGAAGGACGGCTTCGACATCTCCTCGATCCGCTGCATCCCGATCGGTGGGTCCGCGGCGCCGCGCAGCCTGATCGAGGCGTTCGACAAGAAGTTCAACGCGACGATGATGCACGCCTGGGGCATGACCGAGATGTCCCCGATCGGCACGCTCGCGCGCCTCAAGAGCTACATGCGCGACTGGGCGGAGGACGACCAGTACGCGGTGCGCGCGAAGCAGGGCTACGCCGTCGCGGGCGTCGACCTCCGCATCGTCAACGACGAGGGCGTCGAGCAGCCGTGGGACGGCAAGAGCATGGGCGAGATCCAGGTGCGGGGGCCGTGGGTGCTGAAGTCGTACTACAACAATGCCGCGGCGGCGGACCGCTTCACCGGCGACGGCTGGTTCCGCACGGGCGACGTGGCCGTCATCGATCCCGACGGGTACATCCAGATCACCGACCGGACGAAGGACCTGATCAAGTCGGGCGGCGAGTGGATCTCGTCGATCGACGTCGAGAGCATGATCATGGGCCATCCCAAGGTGCTCGAAGCCGCGGTCATCGCGGTGCCGCATCCGAAGTGGGTGGAGCGTCCGCTCGCGTGCGTGGTGCCGAAGCCCGGCGTCACCGTCGAGGCCGCGGAGATCGTCGACTTCCTGCGCGACAAGCTCGCCCGCTGGGCGCTGCCCGACGAGGTCGTGTTCATCGACGCGGTGCCGAAGACGAGCGTCGGCAAGTTCGACAAGAAGGTCCTGCGCGAGCGGTTCAAAAACTGGCAGCCGAAGTCCTGATGGCCACGCGCGCCGAGCGGCTGCTGGACGAGACGGGCTGGCGCATCCTCGACGCGCTCCAGGACAACGCGCGCATTCCCTTCAGCGAGCTCGGGCGGCAGGTCGGACGGTCGGCGCCCGCCGTGGGGGAGCGTGTCCGGCGCATGGAGGAGGCCGGCCTCATCACCGGCTATCGCGTCGAGCTCGGCCTGGAGAAGCTCGGGTTTCCGATCGTCGCGGTCATCCGCGTCGCCGCGCCCGAGGAGAAGTGTCCGCGTCTGAAGACGCTCGCCGACGGCCTCGCCGAAGTGCTGGAGTGCCATCACGTGACCGGCGCCGACGCCTTCGTGCTGAAGGTGATCGCGAGGTCGGTCAAGCACCTCGAGTCCGTGATCGAAGCCATCGCACGGCACGGCGGGACGCCCGCCACCGCGGTCGTGCTGTCCTCGCCCGTCGACCGCACCGCGGTGTCCGTCGCCCGGCGCGCGACGAACGGGGCGACTCGAAAGTAAAATCGTCCGTTCGCCGTCGATCCTGCATGGATCGACGCCATGCCCCCTTCGTACAGTGGTCGCGAGGAGGGCGCATGGATTCCACGGCCGCCGACGATCTCCTTCGCGCCGCGCTCGCCGGATTGCGAGCGCCCGTCACGCTCGTCTCGTACACGTCGGACGTCGAGAGCTGGTACTCCCGTGCCGAGCGCGAGCTGCTGGAGCGCGTCGCCGCGGCGTCGGACCGGATCACGCTCGAGATTCGCGCGGAGCGCTGGGACGCCGCGCGCGAGGCCGCGGCCGGCATCCGACGGACGCCGTGCCTCGCCGTCGTGGGCGAGCGCGACCACGGCATCCACTACTACGGGCTGCCGGATGGCTACGAGCTCGAGACGTTCCTCGGCCTCATTCGCGCGGTCTCGGAGCGAGCGTCGGGACGTTTTCCTGCGCGGCCTGGACGACGCGGACCTGGCGCGGGGGGTGACCGGCTTGGGCGGGGCCGCGGACGCACGCGTGTCCTGGTTGCAGGCGGCGCCGGCGAGCGCAACGATGCCAAGCGCCACAAGGGTCGACCGAGACCACATCCGTTCGATGATACACTCGCTTTCACTTCGGCTCCCAACCGTCCCATTTCGGAGGGCACCGCATGAGCACGATGAGCCGCCGTCGCTTCGTGGCGACGTCCACCGCCGGCCTCGCCGGCATCCTCGCCCCCCGCATCCCGCCTGCCGTCGGTCAACAACGCGAGATCAGCTATCTCTGCTGGAACAACTTCGCGCCGCTGATGGACAAGAAGCTGGCGGAGATCGGGACACGCTTCACGAAGGACACCGGGATCAAGCTCAAGATCGATCACATCGCGCACGCGCAGCAGCCGGCGAAGTACGCCGCCGAGGTCCAGACGCAGTCGGGCCACGACCTCGTCGAGATGCGCATGCACTTCCCGTGGCTCTACGAGCCGCAGCTCGTCGACGTCTCGGACCTCGTCGCGCAGCTCGAGAAGCAGTACGGGGCGGCGATCAGCTCCGCGAAGGAGACCGCGCACGTCAGGGGCGTGTGGCGCGCGGTGCCGCAGTACCACGGCATGTTCGTCGCGACCTACCGCGAGGACCTCTTCAAGAAGGCGAGCCTGAAAATCCCGGACACCTGGGAAGACCTGTACGTCGCGGGCAAGGAGCTCAAGAAGATGGGGCATCCGGTCGGGATCCCCATCAGCCAGAACTACGACACGATCTCGACCGCGGGGCCGATCCTGTGGAGCTTCGGCGGTCTCGAAGTCGACAAGGACGGCAAGACCGTCCGCATCAACTCGCCGGCCACCGAGCAGATGCTCGAGTGGTACAAGAAGATGTTCAAGGACGCGATGGACCCCGAGGTGCTCTCGTGGACCGACGCGAGCAACAACGAGTCGATCCAGCAGGGCAAGTCGGGATGGATCCACAACCCGGTCAGCGCCTATTTGATCGCGAAGCAGAAGAAGCTGCCGACCGCCGACCTGATCAACCACCACCGGACGCCCGGCGGGCCGGCGGGACGGCACGACACCGACGTGCCGCGGCACATCGGGATCTGGAAGTTCTCGAAGAACGTCGAGCCGGCCAAGGAATTCATCAAGTACATCCTTGGCAAGCGCGAGGTCTACGACGAGTACATCATGTCGGCGGACGCCTTCAACCTGCCGACGTACGACAAGCTCAAGGAGCACCCGGTGCTCAAGACCGATCCCAAGTACGCGGCGCTCTCCGGCGAGGGCGTGCAGTACCACGCGTACGGCTGGCCCGCGCCGCCGAGCGACAAGGTCCAGCTCATCACGAACTCCTTCATCCTCCCGAACATGGTCGCGAAGGCCGTCACCGGCACCCCGACCAAGGAATCGGTCGCCTGGGCCGAGCGTGAGATGAAGAAGATCCTCGCGGGCTAGCGCGGGTGGCGATCAGCACCTTCCCCGTCACCGCGCACGCGCGCCTGCCCTGGCGGGCGCGCGTGCGCGAGATGCTCGACCGCGAACGCATCCTCGGGCCGCTCTTCACCAGCCCCGCGATGATCCTGATCGTCCTGCTGGTGGCCTATCCGTTCTGCATGGCGCTCTACTTCTCTCTGTCGAACGCGTTCATCGGCCGGCCCAGCCACTTCGTCGGCCTCAGGAACTTCATCAACCTCTGGGACAGCGACGCCTTCCAGCAGACGTTCCAGAACGCCTTCGTCTTCACCGGCTTCGCCATCGCCTTCAAGATCGTGCTCGGGATCTCCCTCGCGCTCCTGCTGAACCAGCAGCTCTGGTTCAAGCGGATGATCCGGGGCATGGTGCTCCTCCCGTGGGTCATCCCCACCGCCCTGTCGGTGCTCGGGTGGCAGTGGATGTTCAACTCGAGCTACAGCGTGGTGAACTGGACGGGCATCGCGCTCGGGATCATGGACCCGCCCGGCCCGAACTGGCTCGGGCAGAAGTACTACGCGATGACGGCGGTCGTCGCGGTGAACGTGTGGCGCGGGCTGCCGTTCTTCGCGATCACGATCCTCGCGGGGCTCGTGTCGATCCCGAAAGAGCTCTACGAGGCGGCGGAGGCGGACGGCGCGGGGCCGTGGGCGCGGTTCTGGTACGTGACGCTGCCCCTGCTGAAGGGCGTGCTGGCCATCGTCGTGCTCTTCTCCACGATCTTCACGTTCAGCGACTTCAACATCGTGTACCAGCTGACGCACGGCGGGCCGATCAACTCCACGCACCTGTTCGCCACGCTCTCCCGCCAGATCGGGCTCGAGAGCGGGCGCCTCGGCGAGGGGGCCGCGATCTCGCTCTACCTCTTCCCGGTCCTGATGTTCGTGGTCTACGCGCAGCTCAAGTACGTGCGGAAGCAGGCGTACTGATGGGCAAGCGCAAGTTCTGGAACCGGGTGCTGATGCACGTGCTGCTGGTGCCGTTCCTCCTCTTCGCGATCTTCCCCTTCTTTCACATGACGCTGACCTCGCTGAAGAGCGATCGCGAGCTCTACGATCGCAAGGCGGTGCCGCTCCTCATCCAGCAGGGGCCCACGCTCGAGCACTACTCGAAGCTCCTGTGGGAGACCGCCTTCATCACGTGGACCAAGAACAGCCTGATCGTCACGTTCATCGCCACCGCCGTCTCGCTGGTGGTGGCGACGATCGCCGCTTATGCGCTCGCGCGGCTGAAGTTCTTCGCCGTCGGCAGCTTCGGCACGGGGATCTTCGTGACCTACCTCGTCCCGACGTCGCTGCTCTTCCTGCCGCTCGCGCAAGTGGTGAACTGGCTCGGGCTCGCGGACTCGAAGTGGGCGCTCGTCGTCACGTACCCCACCTTCCTCGTGCCGTTCTGTACGTGGCTCCTCATGGGGTACTTCCGCACGGTGCCGAAGGAGGTCGAGGAGTGCGCGATGGTGGACGGGGCCACCCGCATCCAGGCCCTGTGGCGCATCGTGCTCCCCATCGCGATCCCCGGCCTCGTGTGCGCGGCGCTGTTCGCGTTCACGCTGTCGTGGAACGAGTTCATCTACGCGCTGACCTTCACCTCGTCCTCGGACCAGATCACCGCGAGCGTGGGCGTGACGAGCGAGCTGATCCGGGGAGACATCTACTTCTGGGGGCAGCTGATGGCGGGCGCAGTCCTCGCGTCCGTGCCGATCGTCATCCTCTACGTCTTCTTCCTCGACTACTACGTCTCCGGCCTCACCGCCGGCGCGGTGAAGTAACTCAGCGGGGCCTTCACCCCGTCACGCTCTACGCGTCGGCGATCACCGCGACGCCCTGGATCTCGATCTCCATCCCGGGGCGCGCGAAGTTCGCGACGGTGATCAGCGCGCTCGCGGGGAACGTGCCCTCGCGGAAGAATTCGCGGCGGATCTCGACGAAGCGGTCGCCGTAGCGTGCGTCCTTGATGAACACCGTCATCGTCACCATGTCGGCGAGCGTGCCGCCCACGCGGCGGAGCGTCTCGTCGAGCAGCGCGAAGACACGGCGGGTCTGCGCCTCGAAGCTCCCTGAAATGTCTCGCCCGTCGGCGTCCTGCAGCGCCGTCTGACCGGCGAGCCAGACGACGCGACCGCCTTCGGTGACGACGGCCGGCGAGTACGCGCGCGCTCGCTGCCGCTCGCTCGGCTCGAGAAAGGTCTTCTTCATCGCGCGCGATCCGTCGCCGCCTCGGCGGCCGCCGGCGCGAGACCGGCCGTCGTGCCGGGCAGGACCTCCGCGTGCCCGATGCCGAGGGTCTTGATCCACCGCTGCTGCCCGAGCGTCAGCGCCACGAAGAACCCGAGCTCGACGAGCTCGGGCACGGTGAAGTGCTGGTGGAGCCGCTCCCAGAGCGCGTCGTCGGCGATCTCCGCATTCCAGACGATCGCGCTGGTGTAGGTCAGCGCCGCCTTCTCACGCGCGCTGAACTTCTCGGAATCGGCGAAGTCGAGGAGCTCGTCGTACTTCTCTTCGGTGAGGCCTTTCCGTCCGCCCTGGACGGATCGCTGCACGCCTCAGTAGTCGCAGTCGATGGATTTCGAGACGTAGACCCGGCACAGCTCCTTCACCGTGTGGTCGAGGACGCCGTGGCGGAACGTCAGGTCCCACGCCTGGGAGAACGCACGGATGACCGCGGGATTGTGGGCGCGGACCGCCTGGCTTTCCGGCCGCGGCGTCCCTTCACGCCGCGCGAGCTCGAGGTAGCCGAGGATCTCCGGGTCTCTGACGGACGCCGGGTCAACGTATGGGATTCGGGGCATCGTGGCCTCTCTTCCGTGGCGCGCGATAGCAGTCGATCAGCGCAAAGGTGTCCTGGCCCGCCCGCTCTGTCAACGTCGTTGGCCGCCCGCTTGCCGAGGCGAAAGGTCCTCCGCGTCGCGCGGGGATTGGAGGATCAGCCATGGCGGACGACAGAATCCGGCGGGACCGGGACGACCTCGACCTCGATGACGACCTCGCTGAAGAGGACGGTGGCGGGATCGCCGAGCTGCCGGCCGACGAGGACGACGACGAGGAGTGATCGAGATGGGGGCCGCCTCTAGCGGCCCCCCAAGCCCCCCGGCGCTCCGGGCCCGGAATGAATCCGAGCCCTTCGCGAGTGCCGCTGCACCGGCAGCACGATGACGGCAAGTCCGACCAGGACGCAGGCCATCCCGAGCAGCCGCAGCGGGCCGAAGCGCTCGCCGAGCACGAGCGCGGACGAGAGCGCGCCGACGAACGGCACCAGCAGCGCGAACGGCGCCACGGTCGCGACGGGATACCGGCGCAGCAGGGTGCCCCAGATCGTGTACGCGACCACCGTGGCGAGCACGCCGAGGGAGAGCGCCGCCACCCATCCTGCCGAAGGAGCGGCGACGACGGCCCGCGGAATGTCTCCGGCGCCGTCGAAAACGAGTGACAGCACGAGCGCCGGCAGCGGCGGGACGAGACTCATCCACGCCACGACCGCGAGATCGGTCGTCCCGCCGATCGTCTGGGCGCCGATCTTCTTCAGATACACGTTGCCGATCGCGAAGCTGATCGGCGAGACGAGCGTCAGGCCGAAGCCGAGCAGCGTCAGCGCGCTGCCCGCGGTCCCGCCGGTGTGCGCGGTGGCGCCGATGACCACGAGGCCGGTCGACGCGACGCCCAGGCCGAGCCACTGCCGCGCCGTCGGCCGTTCGCGCAGCACGAGCGCGGCGAACAGCACCGTGAACAGGGCCTGCGTCTGGACGACCAGCGACGCGAGGCCGGGCGGCATGCCGCTGGCGATGCCGAAGAACTGGCAGAGGAACTGCCCCGCGTAGAGCGTGAGCCCGCCCGCGATGAGCACCGGCCACGCCACGGGCGGACGCCCCACGAAGAGGGCCGGCGCCGCCGCGATCAGGAAGCGCAGCGCGACGAGCTGGGCCGGCGAGAAGCTGTCGAGACCGATCCGGGTGGCGACGAACGCCGCGCCCCAGAGCACCACGGTCACCAGCGCGAGCGCGACGTCCCCGGGCGCCACGCGGGAGGCCGCGCGCGCTATCTAGGCGAGGACGCCGATCGCGGCGAGGAACTCGCCGATCACGGCCTGGACTTCGGCGCGATGCGTGCGGTTCGGGAAGTGCGGACCGCCCTCGACGACGTGAAGCTGAGCGCCCGGGATCGTCTCGGCGACCCGTCGCGACATCGCGACGGTCGGAAAGTGATCGTCCGATCCCGCGATGACGAGGACGGGGCAGAGGATGCGCGCACAGTCCTCGAGCCAGTCCGTGCGTCCGTACGTCTCGTCGAGCAGCGCGAGCAGCGACGCGGTCGAATGCCGCCGGAGGCCGGCCACGAGCTCGTTGTAGCGGTCCGGACGCGCTTTGATCCGCGCGAGCCCCTCCTCGCCCATCCGGAGGCGGACGTTCGCGTCGAAGTAGTCTTCGAGGCGTCCGGCTTCCACGAGCGGCCGCTGCCGCGCCCACCACGCGCGGTCGCTCTCCGGCGCGGCGTACGGAGGACCGCTGATCGAGATCACCGCACGCGTCCGGTCGCGCGCGTGGCTCGCGACCCACAGCGAGAGCGCGCCGCCCATCGAGGCGCCGCCCCACACCGCCTCGCGCAGCCCCAGCGTGTCGAGCCAGAGCAGCAGGTCGGTCGCCTTGCGCGGGTACGTGTAGTCGGCGGGGCGCTCGAAGCGCGACGAGCGCCCGTGGCCCCGCGTGTCGGGCAAGAGCACGCGCACGCGGTCGAAGAAGGGCTCGAGGTCGCCGAGCATCATCGACGAGTCTTCGACCGAGCCGCCGTGGATCCAGACGATCGGCGTCCCGTCCGCGGCGCCCGCCTCGCGCCAGTGGAGGCGAACGCCGTTGGCGAGCACCCGCTCAGGCAATCAGCTCACATGGGGGGGCTCCGGGCGCCCCCCAAGCCCCCCAGCGCTCCGCGGCCCGGCGAAGCCGTGCCGCTCCGCGAGTGCCGTTACGTCGACGCACGCTTACGGGAAGACGCCCAGCTCTAGATAGCTGGTCGCGACCTTGCGCACCGCGCACAGGAACGCGGCCGTGCGCTGGTCCGTCACACGGGAGTCTGACTTCCAGATCTCACGGATCTGGTGATAGGCGCCGATCATCGTCTCTTCGAGGCCGGAGTTCACGAGGTCGACCTCGTCCGCGCCGTGGACGATCGCGCGCCGCTCGCCGTCGTCGAAGCGATGCCCGGTGGAGCGCTCGATCGCGTGCACCACGCGCTCGAACGACGCTTCCTCGAAGCGCTTGCCGACGCGGCCGAAGCGGACGTGCGAGAGGTTCTTGACCCACTCGAAGTACGAGACCGTCACGCCGCCGGCGTTCAGGTAGACGTCGGGCACGATCAGGACGTTCCTGGCGAGCAGGATCTTCTCGGCTTCGGCCGTGGTCGGGCCGTTCGCGCCCTCGGCGACGATCTTCGCCTTGATCCGCGGCGCGTTCTCCCCGGTGATCTGGTTTTCGAGCGCGGCCGGAATCAGGATGTCGCAGTCGAGCTCGAGCGCCGCGTGGGTCGGGACGAGGTTCTCGGCGCCGGGATAGTTGAGGATCGAGCCGGTCTCGCGGAGGTGCTTCGCGACCGCGTCCACGTCGAGGCCCTGCGGCCGGTACACCGCGCCGTTGCGCTCGGCGAGCGCGATGATCACGCAGCCGGCCTCCTCGCAGAACTTCGCCGCGTGGTAGCCGACGTTGCCGAGCCCCTGCACCACCACGCGCTTGCCGGCGAGACCCGGCGAGAGCTTCAGCGCCTTCATGTCCTCGGTCTGGAGCATGGCTTCGCGGAGCCCGTAATAGATCCCGCGGCCCGTGGCTTCGACGCGCCCGCGGATCCCGCCCTGCGTGACGGGCTTGCCGGTCACGCTCGCGAGGCCGTCGATCTGCCCGGGGTGAAAGGTCATGTACGTGTCCGCGATCCACGCCATCTCGCGCGGGCCGGTGCCGTAGTCCGGCGCGGGCACGTCGACGCCGGGGCCGATGAAGTTCTTCTTGATGAGCTCGGTCGTGTAGCGGCGGGTGATCTGCTGGATCTCGTCGGCGCTGTACTTCTTCGTGTCGATCCGCACGCCGCCCTTCGCGCCGCCGAACGGCACGTCGACGATCGCGCACTTGTACGTCATCAGCGCCGCGAGCGCCTTGACCTCGTCCTCGTTGACCTCCGGCGCGTAGCGGATGCCGCCCTTCACCGGCGTGCGGTGGTGGCTGTGGTGCACGCGCCAGCCGGAGATCACCTCGTAGTCGCCGTTCTCGCGGCGGATGGGGAACTGGACGGCGTAGACGGCGTTCGGGACCTTGATCTGGTCGAGCAGCCCGCGCGGGTAATCGCAGAGCGAGGCCGCCTTCTCGAAGTAGATGTTGACGGTCTCGAAGAAGCTCGGGGCCGGGCCGTGGGCTCGCACCATACCAAAATGGTACCGCGGAGGGCGACCAGGACCGGCGTTTGTAGACGCGGGGTGTCCACCCCTCGGCGTGGCCGGCGGCGTCCCGAGCGGTGTGCCCGTGCCCGGTATCGCGTACCAATGGGTGCCGTCCGAGACGTTCAACGCCGTGATCGGCGTGCCGTTCTCCTCGGTCGAGTGGAAGCCGATCGAGCCGATCACCCTCGAGGCGCAGTACTTCCCGACGCGACAGGTGCGCGCGCGTGCCACGTGGCGGATCGGATCGACGAGGACAAGCGGCTCTACTACTATGAGAAGCGGCTCACCGCGGGCACGCGCTTCGACCTGAAGCACGTGGGCGTCGAGCTGTACGGCGGCTACGTCTTCGACCGCTTCGACGTCGGGAGGTCCTTAGGCGTTCGCCCCCACCGTGCGCCGGCGCAGCTCGTCGATGGCGCCGGCCCGGACCAGCAGCGGCAGCGCGAAGCGGCGCACCGTCATCTCCTCCTTGCGCCGGGGCGTCGTCACCACGACCCGGCGTCCGCGGTAGAGCGTGAGCCGGCGCCAGCGGCCGCCGCGCAGGAACAGGCGCAAGAGTCCGGCGAGCAGCCGCACCTGAGAGACGCGCGGAACGACGGCGACGTCGAACAGCCCGTCGATGGGGTTCGCGCTCGGCGTCAGCGGGAGAAAGCCGGAATACGTCTCCACGTTCGCCACCGTGACGAGCACGGCGTCGTCGTTCACCACCTCGCCGTCGACTTCGACCGTGAATCCGGCCAGCCGGGTGTGGAAGAAGAACTGGTAGGCGACGCCCCAGTACCAGAGGAAGCGCAGGAAGCGCGTGCGCGGCTGCTTGCGCCCCTGCTCCGCCACCTGCTGGATCTGCTCCAGCACGCCGAAGCTCCGGTGCGAGAGGAAGATCTCCTCGGCCCCTCCGATCCGCGCCTCGCCGATGTCCACGTGGCGGACCCCGCCTTCCTCGAGCAGCGCCACGACGTCCCGCGCGCGCCGCCGCGCTGAGGGTCGCGTCGCCGCCGATGCACACGAGATGCGTGAAGTCGGGCCCGCACGTCTCCGCCCACGTCATGAGCGCGCCGAGGCTCTGGAACGCGCTGATGGTCACCGTGCGGCCCTGCGCCTCGAGCCGCCGCCGCACGCGGCGCGCCGTCCGCGACGCGAGCCCCGCGCCCGAGCCCGGCGTGACGGCGACCTGGACCGGCCGGGACGTCACACGCGTTCCACGTCGCTCACGGGCGACGTCACGGCCGTCGTTTCCCCGGTCTCCGCCTCGTCACGCTTCGGCCGCACGAGGACCACCTCGATCAGCCAGATCGCCAGCAGCAGGTACGCGAGCCCGACGCTGAATCCTCCGCCCACGTCGGACAGCCAGTGGCGGTCGAGGTAGAGCCGGCTGAAGGCGACCACACCGACCGCGCCGAGACAGACCGCGCTCGCCAGCAAGCGACACCTCGCACGCGACCGAGCTGGACGAGGCGCTGCGCGGCTACTACCGGCGTGAGTGGCGGCGGTTCGGGCTGTCCGCCGCGTTCCACCTCGCGGGCTGGCTGCTCGGCGCCGTCGAGGCCCTCGTGATGCTCTGGGCGCTCGGCATCGACACGTCCGCCGCCACCGCGACGGTGATCGAGGCGCTCGGCTCGGGCGTACGTTTCGCCACGTTCCTGGTCCCGGCGAGCCTCGGTGCCTTCGAGGGCGCGAACGCCGCGGCGTTCGGCGTCCTGGGCTTCGGCGCCGGCGCCGGCCTCGCGTTCAGCCTCGTGCGACGCGCGCGGCAAGCCGTGTGGGTCGTCATCGGGATCGGCGTCTTGCTCGTGATGCGATGGACGCCGCCGGGAGAGCGTTGAGGGCTACAATCCGCCACATGGCCACCTGGGATCAGCTCGAGCAGGCATTCACGCACCGACTCTCGCTCGGTGTCGCGCCCGTCGCGGTCACGTTCTGCGACGCGGTGCCCACGGGCGTGAGGAAGTTCGAAGGCTCCGTGCCGTCGGGATGCACGTTCTGGAAGGTCGCGGCGAGCGCGCCGCGGCAGCAGGCCGCGTTCTACACCGTCCCCGCCGACCACCAGAACTGTCCCATCGGCGCGCACACGCACAATATGCCGCCGGCCGACGGCGGCAAGATGCTGACCGACATGCTCGGGCTGATGGCCGGCCTCGGCTACGTGAAGATGGAGGAGGTGCCGGGCATCCCCCGCTGGCCCTCGTCGCCAGCGGCCGTGCTCTACGCGCGGCTCGGAGAAACGCCGCGCACGCCGGACGTGATCATCTTCGCGTGCCGTCCGAGCGCGGCCATGTACCTCGGCGAGGCCGCGCGTGCCGCCGGCGCCGCGTCGGCGATGCCGCCGCTCCCCCGCCCCACGTGCATGGCGATTCCCGCGGCCGCCGCGAGCGGCGCCACGATGTCGCTCGGCTGCATCGGCAACCGGATCTACACGGGCCTCGGCGACGATCACGTCTACCTGATGGTGCGGGCCGCCGACGCGGAGGCGATCTCGCGGGCGCTCGACCGGATCCTCGACGCCAACGCGCAGCTCACGAAGTTCCATCGTGACCGCCGCCCCGGTCTGACGTCGGGCGACGCGGCGCGAGCCTGACGAGGGGCGCTACACGGGACTGGGCCGGCGCTCCATGCGGCGGGCGAGGCGCGACATCGAGTACGTGCAGACCCAGTAGACGACCGCGATGAAGAGGTAGAGCTCGAACGGCTTGATCTCGCGGTTGTTGACGATCTGCGCGGCCTTCGTGAGATCGACGTAGCCGATGATCGACGCGAGCGACGTGTCCTTGAAGAGCACGATCATCTGCGTGACCAGCGCCGGGATCATGTTGCGCAGGGCCTGCGGCAGGATCACGTAGGCCATGCTCTGGACGCCGGTGAGGCCGAGCGCGCGCGCCGCCTCCACCTGCCCGCCGGACACCGACTGCACGCCCGCGCGGACGATCTCGCCGAAGTAGGCCGCCTCGAAGATCACGAACGCGGTGAGCGCCACGCCGTACTCCGGCAGCGGGATCTGCAGGAGCTGCGGGATGATGAACCACATCCAGAAGATCACCATCACGAGCGGCACGCCGCGGAAGAACTCGACGTAGATCGTCGCGGGGATCCGGATCCACGGCACCGCCGCGAGCCGCGCGAGCCCGACGAAGATCCCGAGCAGGAAGCCGAGCACGATGGCGGGGACCGCGAGCCGCAGCGTGCCGCCCGCGAACGAGCCGAGGCCGAAGAAGCCCTGCACGATGAGGAACTGGAAGTTGCTGGTGATGACCTCGAGGCTCATCGCGTGACGGCCGCCTGCCGGGAGCCGGCGAGGTGCTCGGCGAGGAACGCGCTCGCGCGGCGCTGCGCGTCCTCGGTGGCCGCGGACCAGCGCCAGTCGAAGTTGTGGCCGACGTCGGGATAGACGGTCACGGCGACGCGCCGGCCGCTCTCGGCCTCGCGCGCGGCGATGGTCTCGCACTGGCTCGCGGACACGGTGCGATCCCGGGCCCCGAGGAGCAGCAGCGTGGGCACGTCGACGCGGAAGCGGAGCCAGTGCGCGCGCGACACGACGCCACAGTAGGGATAGAACCCCATGACCGCGCGGAGCCCGTGCACGTCGTCGTCCGCGGCACTCGTCAACAGGTCGAGCGCGGCCCACGCGCCGTGTGAGAAGCCGATCACGGCGAGACGCGATCCGTCGACGTAGGGCAGCGTGCGAAGGTACGCCAGGCTCGCCCGGACGTCGTCCGCGCGCGTGCCGCCCCACAGCGTGAAGCCGGCGCACACGCCCCGCCGCTGCTCGAACGTGACGAGGTCGCGGCCCGTGAGGCTGTCGACGACGAGCGTGACGTACCCCTGGTCGCGCAGGCGCTGCGCCCAGCGCGTGTCTTTGCTCCGCACGCCGAGGCAGCCGTGCAGGATCACCACCGCGGGGAACGGCCCGTCGCCGTCAGGCTTGAACAGCGCGTCGTGAGGCCGCAGCAGCGGCTGCAGCTCGGCCACGGGCCGCACCGCCGCGCATCCCGCGGCAACAACCGCAAGAAGCAGCAGGACAGCAAGCGCACGGCCAAAGCGCGAAGCCACGGCACCGCGGAAGCGCAACGCGCGGGCGGCAGCGCCGGCGTGCCCGGCGGGGACGGTTGACCCGTCCCCGGAACGGCTCATCGAGGCGGCCGCAGACGGTTCGATGGAAATAACGAGCGTCGGACCGGGCCGCCGACTCTCGGGGGTCAGAGGCCCCGCCGGGCACGCCGGCGCTGCCGCCCGCGCGTTGCGCTTCCGCCGCGCGCTGATTCCGCCCCGAGGTGCGATCATCCCGCCCCCACGCGCGCGATCAGGCCCGGGATCGCGAAGCGCCGCTCGAGCCGGCTCATCACGGTCGCGATGCCGAGACACAGCACGAGATAGATCAGCGTGCCGGCGGTCAGCGCTTCGATCGCCTTCGCGGTGTACGTCTCGACCTGGCGCGTCTGGAACGTGAGCTCGGCCACGCTGATCGTCAGCGCCACCGAGGAGTTCTTGAGGAGGTTCAGCGACTCGTTGGTCATCGGCGGAACGATGAGGCGAAGCGCGATCGGCAGGATGATGAGCCGGTACGCCTGCCCGACGGTGAGCCCCATCGCCAGCGACGCCTCGAACTGCGTGCGCGGGATCGAGAGGATGCCGGCGCGGATCACTTCGGACATGCGCGCACCCGTGTACACGCCGAGCGCGATCACGGCCGCCCAGAACTCCGCCCCGTGGTTGAAGAGCCAGTCCTGCACCACGCGCGGCAGCAGCGGCGGCACGCCGAAGTACCAGAAAAACATCCAGACGAGCAGCGGGACGTTGCGGAAGAACTCGACGTAGAAGACGGCGGCCGCGCGCAGCGGCGCGAACGTCACCGTGCGCAAGGCACCCGCGAGGATGCCGAGGCAGACGGCGAGGATCCACGCCAGCGCCGAGAGCTCCAGCGTGGTGATGAGGCCCTGGAGCAGCCAGCCCGCGGACTGGCCGCTCCAGAGCACGCTCCACTTGAACTGGTACTGCACGCCCGGCGGCGGCGCGCTTCCTTACTTGCCGATCTGCTTCATCAGGTACGCCTTCACCTGCGGCGTCATCGGGTACGGCACCTCGCCCTTCGCCCCGAACCACTTCTCGTAGAGGTCGAAGTACTTGCCGGACTCGAAACCGTTCTTGAGGCCGGCGTCGACCGCGGCCTTGAACTTCGCGTCGCCCTTTCGCATCGCCATGCCGTACGGCTCTTCGGAGTAGAAGTCGCCGACCACGTCCCAGTCGTCCGGCTTCGGCGATTTCGCCTTGAGGCCGTAGAGCTGGATGCCGTCGTTGGTGTACGCGTCGACCTGACCCTGCACCAGCGCCTGGAACGCCGCCGGCTGGTCCGGGAACTCGCGGAGCTGGGCAGTCGGCACCTTCTCGCGGATGATCTTGGCGTTGGTCGAGCCCTGCTGGGCCGCGACGCGCTTGCCGCCGATGTCGTTGATCGACTTGATCGGGCTGCCCTTCTTCACCATGAACTGCGCGCCCGTGTAGAAGAACGTGAGGCTGAAATCGACGCTCTCGCGCCGCTGCGGGGTGTCCGTCATCGTGCCGGCGATGAGGTCGACGGCGTTCGACGTCAGCAGCGGGATGCGCGTGGGCGGCGTGGACTCCTTCTTCTCGATCTTGATCGCCTTGCCGACTTCCTTTTCCACGGCCGGCTTCACGAGCTGCTCCACGAGGTCGATCGTGAAGCCGACCCAGTTGTTGCTCTTGTCGATGTAGGCGAACGGCGGCGAGCCGGTGCGCGTGCCGATCGTGAGCACGCCCGTGCGCTTGATCTTGTCGAGCGTCCCTTCCTGCGCGGCAGCCGGTAGCGCCACGGCGGCCGCCACCGCAAGCATCAGGAACATCGTGACCCATCGCTTCATCGTGTCCTCCTTGGACATGGGGCCCCACCACGCGGGGTCCCACACCCCTCTAGTGACTCAGGATCTTGGAGAGGAACTGCTTCGTGCGATCGGACTTCGGAGCCGCGAAGAACGCTTCGGGCTCGCTCTGCTCGATCACCTGACCTTCGTCCATGAAGATCACCCGGTGCGCCACCCGGCGGGCGAAGCCCATCTCGTGGGTGACGCACATCATGGTCATGCCGTCCCGGGCGAGGTCGGTCATGACCTCGAGCACCTCGTTGATCATCTCGGGATCCAGCGCCGAGGTCGGCTCGTCGAACAGCATCACGTCCGGCTGCATCGCGAGCGCGCGCGCGATCGCGACGCGCTGCTGCTGCCCGCCCGAGAGATTGGCGGGATAGGAGTCGGCGCGGTGCGGGATGCCGACGCGCTCGAGCAGCGCGCGGGCGGTCCGCTCCGCCTCGTCGCGCGAGACGCGCTTCACCCTCATGGGGGCGAGCATGATGTTCTGCAGCACGGTCATGTGCGCGAAGAGGTTGAACTGCTGGAACACCATGCCGACGCGCGTGCGGAGCTTCGCGAGGTTCAGCCCGGGTACCGTCACCGACTGGCCGAGGACGACGATGTCGCCCTGCTGGATGCGCTCGAGCACGTTCACGCAGCGGATCAGCGTGCTCTTGCCTGACCCGGACGGTCCGCACACCACGACGACCTCGCCGCTCGCGATGGACAGATCGATGTCACGCAGGACGTGGAGCTTGCCGAACCACTTGTTGACGCGCTTGAACTCGATGGCCTGGCCGTTCACCCGATCACCACGAGGACGTCGCCCGCGTTCACGGCCTGCCCCGCCGCCACGCGCACCTCGCGCACCGTGCCGGCCGCCGTCGCCTTGAGCTCATTCTCCATCTTCATCGCCTCGATGACGACGAGGCTCTGCCCCGCCGCGACCGCGTCCCCCGCCCGCACCGAGACATACGTGATCTTGCCCGGCAGCGGGGCCTTCACCGTCTGGCCGCCGGCGCCGCCGGCCGCGCCGCCCCGCGTCCGAATGATATAGCGCGTCTGCTCCTCGACCTCGATCGAATAGGTCTCGCCGCCGACGTCGACGACGCAGACGCCCGCGTGGTCGTCGACGTCGGCCACGTGCGAGACCCCGTCGATGAGCAGCGAGAAGATGCCCTGCGCCGTGAGCCGCGCGTCGACGTCCCAGGCGTGGTCGTCGACCGTCACGCGGTATCGCCCGTTCTCCTGCGTAACCGTCACGCGGTGCGTCCGGCTCCCGGACGTGAGGACGAAGTTCATGCGGTCACCGGCTGCCGGTGCGCCAGCCGGGCCGCAGTGCCTGCCGCCACGCGCCCGGCGCTGCCGTGGCGGCCTGACCGCTCGCGCCGCCACGGAGGCGCTCGTACTCCGCGAGCGCGGCGGCGATCAGCGCGATCGACTCCAATCGGCCGCCCGAGGGCGTGAGCTGCGGCAAGATCCGCTCGAGGAACTGCGTCGAGAGGCGCCCCGCCCGGAAGTCGTCGTGGGCGATGATGCGCGCGAGCACGGGAATCGTCGTGCGCACGCCGGTGACCTTGTACTCGTCGAGCGCGCGCGCCATCCGCGCGATGGCGGCCGCGCGGTCCGGCCCCCACACGATGAGCTTCGAGATCAGCGTGTCGTAGTGGCGCGGGATGGTGGCCCCCTCGTACGCGCCGGAGTCGTCGCGCACCCACGGACCGGCGGCGGGCCGGAGGCCCGTGATCGTGCCGGGCGACGGCAGCCAGCCCGCGAACGGATCCTCCGCGTTGATCCGGCACTCGATCGCCCAGCCGCGCCAGGCGACGTCTTCTTGACGGATGCCGAGCGGCTCGCCCGCCGCCACGCGAAGCTGCGCGCGCACCAGGTCGAGGCCGGTCACCATCTCGGTCACGGGATGCTCGACCTGCAGCCGCGTGTTCATCTCGAGGAAGTAGACGTTCCGCTCGCGGTCGACGAGGAATTCCACCGTGCCCGCGTTGACGTAGCCCGCGGCCTTCGCCACGCGGCACGCGGCGTCGCCGAGCTTCGCGCGAAGCTCCGCGTCGACGAACGGCGACGGGCACTCCTCGATGAGCTTCTGGTGGCGCCGCTGGATCGAACACTCGCGCTCGCCGAGATGGATCACGTGGCCGTGCGCGTCGGCGAGCACCTGCACCTCGATGTGCCGCGGCTCCTCGACGTAGCGCTCGAGATAGACGCTCCCGTCGCCGAACGCCGTCGTCGCTTCGGAGCGCGCCATCCGCAACGCGGCGTCGAGCTCCGCGTCCGCGCGGACGAGGCGCATGCCCTTGCCGCCGCCGCCCATCGCCGCCTTGATCATCACGGGATAGCCGACCTCGCGCGCCGCGCGGCGCGCTTCGTCGTCGCCCCGCACGGGCTCCACCGTGCCCGGCACCATCGGCACGCGCATCTCGCGCGCGATCCGCCGCGCGGCGGTCTTGTCGCCCATCTTCCGGATCGCGTCCGCGGGCGGCCCGATGAAGACGAGGCCGGCGGTCGCGCAGGCCTCGGCGAACGCCGCGTTCTCCGCGAGGAAGCCGTACCCCGGATGCACGGCGTCGGCGCCGGCGCCCTTGGCGACCCGGATCAGCGTCGCGATGTCGAGATAGCTCTCGGCGGGCGCCGGCGGCCCGATGGGATGCGCCTCGTCGGCCATGAAGACGTGCAGGGCTTCACGATCCGCTTCGGAGTACACCGCGACGGTGGCGATGCCTTGCTCGCGGCAGGCGCGGATGACGCGGGTGGCGATCTCGCCGCGGTTCGCAACGAGAACTTTGCGGATCACGGGCTCTCGCCTCCTGTTTTGCTGGCGAAACGTCTCGTCGGATTATAGGCGACGCGGGTATAACGGACGCGGCGCCCCCGGGGCGCGAGGAGGAGGCCGATGGCATCAGCGCTGCGGGATCACGAGGAGGTCCGCTCGGGGATCGACCTCTTTTCGTCGTGGATCGAGAGCCAGATGGCCTACCGGGGTCTTCCCGGGCTCTCGTTCGCGATCGTCCACGACCAGGAGGTCGTCTGGGCCCGCGGGTTCGGCTGGGCGGACGTCGAGCGCAAGATTCCGGCGGGCCCGGACACCCTCTATCGCGTGGCGTCGATCACCAAGCTCTTCACCGCGACCGCGATCCTCCAGCTCCGGGACGCCGGAAAGCTCCGCCTCGACGACTCCGTCGCCGACATCCTCCCGTGGTTCAAGCCGGCACCGGCCGAAGGCAGCGCGGTCCCGATCACGATCCGCCACCTGCTCACGCACACCTCCGGCCTGCCGCGCGAAGCGCCGTTCCCGTACTGGTCGGAGGCGGTCTTTCCGTCGGTCGACGAGATCCGGGCGGCGGTCCCGACGCAGACCGAAGTCTTCGCCGCCGAGACGCGCTGGAAGTATTCCAACCTCGCCGTCACCATCGCGGGCGAGATCGTCGCGGCCGTCTCCGGAGAGCCGTGGGGCGCGTACGTGCGGGGCCACGTCCTCGAGCCGCTCGGCATGCGCGACACGTTGACGGAGACGCCGGCGGCGGACCACCCGAAGCTCGCACGCGGCTACAGCCGGCGGTTCCCGAGCGGCGAGCGCACGACGTCACCGCACAGCCACGTCAACGGCGTCTCTCCTGCCGCTGGTCTCACCACCTCGGTCCTCGATCTCGCGCGCTTCGCGATGCTGCAGCTCCGCCCCGACGGCGCCTCCGTCCTCCGCGGCACCACGCTCCGGGAGATGCAGCGCGTGCACTGGCTCGATCCGGACTGGCAGATGGGCTGGGGCCTCGGCTTCCAGGTCCTGCGCATGAACGGCCGGACGCTCGTCGGGCACGGCGGCGTCCTGCGCGGCTACCGCAGTGAGCTGCGCTTCTCCGCCGCCGAGAAGATCGCGATGATCGTGATGATCAACGCCGACGACGGCGAGCCACGGCCGCTCGTCGAGAAGGCGTTCGAATGGATCGCTCCGCCGCTCGTGCGCGCGACGACGCCGCCCGCCGCCCGCCCCTCACCCGATCCCGCGTGGAGCCGCTATCTCGGGCGCTACCGCAGCGCCTTCGGCGACGCGCAAGTGCTCGCGCTCAACGGACGGTTGACGTGGATCGGACCCAACCTGCCGGACCCGACCATCGCGCCCGCGACGCTCGTGCCGCTCGGCGCGCACACCTTCCGCATCGAGACGAAGGACGGCATGGCGCTCCACGGCGAGCACATCGTGTTCGAGCTCGACGCGGCCGGGCGTGTCGCGCGCGTCAAGGTCGGGGCGAACTACGTGACACCGATCGCCGACTGGTAAGCGTGATGCGGTGCCCCGCCTGTCAACACGACAACCCCGACGGCGCGAAGTTCTGCGCGGAGTGCGGCGCGCGGCTCGCGGCGGTGTGCCCCTCGTGCGGAACGACGAACCCGCCGACGAACAAGTTCTGCCACAACTGCGGAGCGCGGATCGCCCCCGCTGCCGCGTCGCCGCCCGCCGTGCCGCCGCCCGCGGAGCCGGCCGGCACGTCCGCACGTCCCGTCTCCGACCGCTTCGCGGACCCGCACGCCTACACGCCGAAGCATCTCGCCGAGAAGATCCTCACCTCGAAGGCGGCGATCACCGGCGAGCGCAAGCAGGTGACGGTGCTGTTCACCGACGTATCCGGGTTCACCGCGATGTCGGAGCGGCTCGATCCCGAAGACGTGCACGGGATCATGGACCGGATGTTCGAGGTCATCCTCGCCGCCGTGCACCAGCACGAGGGCACCGTGAACCAGTTCCTCGGCGACGGCTGCATGGCGCTCTTCGGCGCGCCGATCGCGCACGAGGACCGCGCGCACCGCGCGCCGCGCTCGCGATCCAGCGCAATCTGGCTCCCGTTCGGGCCGAGGTCGCGCGCCTGCACGGTGTCGAGTTCCGCGTGCGCGTCGGCATCAACACCGGGCCCGTCGTCATCGGCGCGATCGGGCGTGACCTGCGCATGGACTATACCGCCGTCGGCGACACGACGAACCTCGCCGCCCGTCTGCTCAACGTGGCGGCACCCGGCCAGATCGTGGTCAGCGAGCACACGCGCGTGCTGACCGACGGCTACTTCGTGTTCGACGACCTCGGCGAGTTCCAGGTGAAGGGCAAGTCGGCGCCCGTGCATGCCAGCACCGTCGTCGAGGAGCGTCGCGGGCGCACACGCCTGGAGGTCTCGCGCGAGCGCGGCCTCACGCCGCTCGTGGGGCGCTCCGAGGAGCGCGCCCGGCTCTACACCGCGTTCGAGCGCGCCAGCGACGGCGCGGGCGCGACCGTCTGGCTCACGGGCGAGCCCGGCGCGGGCAAGTCGCGCCTGCTCTACGAGTTCATGCGGCGGCTCGACGCGATGGGCGTGCTCGAGGTCGAGGCGAACTGTCCGTCGTACGGCCGCTCGATCCCCTACTACCCGCTGCTGGCGATCGTGCGAAGCCTGGCCCGGATCGACGAGACCGCGCCGACGGACGTGGTGGAGGCGCAGGCGGGGGAGCTGCTGCTCCGGCTCGGCATCGAAGACGACGAGGCCCAGGTCCTGCTCACGCATTTCCTCGGCGTGCCTGTCAGCTCGGACTTCCTCGTCCGGGTCCAGGGCGCGGAGCTGAAGCAGCGGACGTTCCGCCTGCTCACGTCGATCGTCCTGTGCGCGTCCGAGCGGCGCCCCTGCGTCATCGTCGTCGAGAACCTCCACTGGGCCGACGAGAGCTCGCTCGAGTTCCTCCGCCAGCTCGCGGGCGCGATCCAGGACCACGCGGTGCTTCTCCTCCTGAGCACGCGGCCGGAGTTCGCGCCCTCCTGGCGCGACGAGCTCTGCACCGACGTCATCGTGGTCGGCGGCCTCGTCCGCGAAGACGTCGAGCGCATTGCGCCGATCGTACGCTAGCGAGCGCCGCGCGGCGGAATGCCCGCCCGCCGCCCTACCCGCTCGCCGTCATTCCGCCCGAATGCCCGGTTCTCGCCGCGGCGGAACGCCGCTGGTTCCGCGAGATTTTTTCAGATCACGGTTTGGCACGGCGGCTGCTAACCGCATCGAGCTTCGAACACGACGGGGAGGAGGCCACGATGCAGAGCGAAGCCTGGACCGCTTACGCCACCAACGACGTCCGCGCGATGGATCGCGCACCGGAGCTGCTCGCTGATGCGTTCGCGGACGCGTTCTCGGTCCGCGACATCGAGCCGCCCGTCTGCAACGACTGTCTCTCGCGGATCCTCCACCGGCCCAAGGGCGAGGTCGTCGACGAGGTCATGGCGATGTACACGTGGTTCGACCTGACGCTGAACGACTCCGGCCACTGCCGCGTCCGCTCCCGCCGCACCGTCGTCGTCGGCTGACGCTCAGTACGTCTTATCGCCGACGCGACGGGTCGTACGTTTGATGAGCACGCTGGCGCCATTTCGTTACTGAGACCCCCGCGCTGTCAAGGAAAATCGGGCAGGCAATTACTGACTATTCCGGGAGTTTCTCGATGGAGCGGACGGAATTTCAGACGGTTGCGCGGCGCGGTACCCCGAAAACTGCCCTTCGGCCGTCGCCGACCGTGGAAGTTGGGCTAGCGAGCGCGGACGCTGTAGAGGCGGACGGCCTCCGACTTGCCGCGGAGCTCATGCGAGCCCATGCCTTCCGCGACGAGATCGTCAGGAACCGGGCACCGCTGCAAGAGTGCTTCGGAGACGAGCACGCGGCGCTCGAGCGGGCGGCACTGCGCCTCGACGCGCGCCGCGGTGTTGACCGTGTCGCCGCTGTGCACGATGTCCTTCTTGATGTCGCCGATCTCGGCGGTGACGACGGAGCCGCCGTGGAGCCCCGCCTTGAACTCCGGCACGATCCCGTAGCGCGCGAGGTAGCGGGCTCGCCGCTCGTGGATGCGCTCGCTCACGAGGAAGACGCAGCGCAGGCAGTTGCCCGCTCGCAGCCCGCGCTCCGTCGTCCAGGTCACCACCGCTTCGTCGCCGACGTACTGGTAGATCTGGCCGCGGGTCTCGAGGATCGGCTCGGCGATGTCGTGGAAGAAGTCGTTCTTGAAGTCGTTGAAGCGCGCGGGGCCGAGACGCGCGGCGATGGCCGTCGAGTTGTTCAGGTCGAGGAACATGAAGATGCGGTCCTCGGTGACGGGCCGGTGATAGCGTCCCAGGAGCAGGTTCACGAGCGTGCCCGGCCCGAGCATCCGGTTGAGCTGCCGCACGAAGTTGATGAGGAAGCTCACGGCCGTGAGGATGGCCAGCGCCACGAGGAACCGCCCCCGAACACGAAGTCCCGGTACGCGTCGGACCGGTAGTCGTTCAGCCAGCCGCCCTGCTCGAAGCGCCCGCGCAGGCTCATCGTCACGACGTGAATCGCGGCCGCGCACAGCGTGACGTAGAAGAAGGTCCGCAGGAGCAGCAGACCGCCCACCGACAGCGCGCGCACGACGCGCGGGATCACCCGGATCTCGAACCACGCGCTGCCGAGCCCCATGACGGCGCCCGTGGCGGCGGCCGTGACCTCGCGCGCGAGGTGCGTCGGGACGCGGCGCACGATCCAGTGCACGAGCAGTGCGGCGACGATCCAGCCGCCGGTGATCCACAGCGCGGTCCGGAGCGTGTGGACGGTGCGGCGCGAAAGCACGGTCAGTCGAAGGGCAGGCGCGGAGGGCCCGGATTCATTCCGGGCCCGGAGCGTGGGGGGCTTGGGGGGCGCCCGGAGCCCCCCAATTCAAACGATCCAAATAGTCCCGGGCGGCGAGCTTGTCGGCGTCGGCGCCGAACGCCATCATGTAGTGCTGCCGGTAGCCGGCGCCCTCGAGCCGGCGGAACAGCGTGCCGAAGTCGATCGTGCCCTTCCCCGGCGGCAAGTGGATCTCGTACTCGCCGGTGTTGTCGGCGAGACGCACCTCGCCGATCCGCCCGGCGCCGAACGCGTGGAGAAAGCCGCCGATGCCCTCGGGCACGAGGTGCGCGTGGTTCACCGTGAAGGCCCAGCCGAACAGCGGAGAGCCGATCGCGTCGAAGTACGGCTGACATTCCGCGACCGTATGGCCGAGATAGCGCACCTCCGCGCGATCCGGCTCGCGGTTGAGATTCTCGAGCAGCAGGCGCGCACCGCCGCGCCGCTCGGCGTAGGTCGTCAGCCGCTCGAGCCGCTCCAGCGAGACGGCGACGCGCTCCTTCAGGCGTCGACGCCCTCGGCGACGTGCGGCGAATATTCCGCGACGTTGACCGCGGACGAGGTGTGGAGCCCGAGGTGGATGCCGTGCCGCTCGCAGGTGCGCCGCACCGCGCGCACGCGCTCGTCGTCCCATCCGCGCACGAGGTGGTTGGCCTCGAGGTCGGCGTTGAAGTCGACGTGGTGGAATCCGTGCTCCGCGGCCCAGTCGAGCGCGTCCTCCAGGCGCCGCGAGCCCGCATCGAGTCCGATCCGGTCGCGCAGCGACGCCACGCTCAGGCGACCGGGCGGCTCAGCACGTCGCCCCCGATCCGGCGGTGGACGAGCTGGCCGTCGCCCGGAGCGCCGGAGAGCGTTCCATTGTTCACGACGACCTTGCCGCGCAGGATCGTCGTCACCGGCCAGCCGAGGACGTTCCAGCCTTCCCACGGGCTGTAGTCGCTGACGTGGAAGTCGGTCTTCGTCAGCGGGCGGCGGATCGACGGGTCGATGAACACGATGTCGGCATCGCTGCCGGGCGCGAGCGCGCCCTTCTTCGGATAGAGCCCGACGATCTTCGCGACGTTCGACGACGTCACCGCCACGAAGCGCTCGAGCGACATGCCGCGGCGGCCGACGCCCTCGGTGAACACGATCCCCATCCGCGCCTCGGCGCCGAGGTTGCCGCCGGTGACGTCCTCGATGGTCTTGCCGCGGAGCTTGAGCTCGAGCGACGTCGGGAACTCGTCGGTGGCGGTGGCGGACACGCCGTCGGTGACGAGGCCGCTCCACAGCGCGTCCTGGTCTTCCTTCCACTTCGCCGACGGATACGTGTGATAGCAGAAGCCCTGCGGCTTCTTGTAGTCCTCGGCGCTGAAGCACGCGTAGTGGTGCAGCGTCTCGGCGTAGATCGGCAGCCCCAGCGCGCGCCCCTCGCGCACGGCCTCGACGCCCTCGAGCGCCGAGGTGTGGACGAAGTACACGGCCGCCCCGATCTCGCCGGCGAGCGTGATCGTCCGGCGGAACGCGAGCTTCTCCGAGAGCTTCGTGTGGACGTAGGGCAGGTTCGCGCCCTCCATCCGCTTGTCCTCGCGGAACTTCTCGTAGTTGAACTGGACCAGGTCCTCGTCCTCGGCGTGGACGACCATGAGCCCGCCGTTGTCGCGCACGATCTGCATCGCGTGGCCGATGCGGCCGAAGTCCAGGCGGTACGGCGGACGCTTCGGATGCTCGGGCAGCACGTTGACCGTGAAGACCTTGAACGTGGGGAACCCCTGCTGGATCGCCTCGGGGATCTGGTCGAACGTGCGGATCGGCAGCTTGCCCTGCAGCGCCACGTGGAAGCTGTAGTCGTTGTACGACTGCCCCTTCCACCGCGACGCGCGCTGCTCGATGGCCGCGCCGAGGTCGAGCTGGTTCGGACGGATGAAGCAGAAGTCGACGTGCGTGGTGGTGCCGCCGAACACCATCCCGCGCGTGTCGTCCTCGGGACCGAGGGTGTAGAACTGCTCGTCCGGGAACATGCCGACGAAGTGGGCGAGGTGCGTGTGCGGCTCGACGCCGCCAGGAACGACGATCTTGCCCGTCGCGTCGAGCACGCGGCCTTCCGCCGGCAGCGAGCCGGGCGTCGCGATCGCGGCGATGCGTTCGCCTTGTACACCGATGTCCCACATCCCCGCGCCCTGGGGCGTCACGACCTGTCCACCGCGAATCACGAGATCCAGCACGTGAGCCTCCTCGGAAAGTCAGCGTACCGTGATGAGTAGCTGCGTCAGCGCCTTGATGTCCTTCAGCGTTTCCAGCCCGTCGACCGCCGCGATGAGCCTGTCCACGCGCGTGGCGCCGATCACCGGCTCGGCGAGCGCGCGGAATTTCTCCAGGCGCTCGGAGCGGGCGGGCGGGTCGGTGGCGTCGCCGTGCGCGACACGCGTCTCGCCGGCCAGCGTGCGGCCGTCGCGCAACGCGATCGCGACCCGCGCGGTGACGCCGTCCGACCGGACCGACATGGTCTCGTCGCCCTCGACGATCACGCGCGTGGCCAGGCCCTGGATGCGGACGTCCTCGCGCGCGGCGTCCTGGAACGCGTCGACGAACGTGCCGTGACGAACCACCGCCGAGGCGACGGCGTACGGGATCGAGAACTTCGCGGACAGCATCGTGCGCGGGGCCGGATCGGCCATGCGGGTCACGAACGGGATCGACGTCACGCGGATCCCCGCCACGTCGGTGTGCGCGACCTTCTCCTCGCGCAGCAGCCGGTGGACGGCGTCGAGCGCCGGGTGGTTGTAGTAGCAGCACGCGTGGAACTTGAAGTAGTTGCGCTCGATGCGGAACGTGGCGACGCGGTCGTCGTCGCCGAGGCCATCGATGGCCGCGGCCGGATCGAACGCGTCGGCGAGGAGCGTGCCGTAGACGTCCGCCGGCGCGTCCTTCACGGGCGTGAACCCGCAGTCGAGCAGGTGCACGGCGAGGATGCCCTGCAGCCCCGCGCGCCCGGGATAAAGGTTGCGGATCGTCGCGCCCTCGAAGCACGGCGTCCACGTGTTGGCCGGGCTCATCGACGTCGCCAGGTTGATCGCCGCGCGCAGCGCGACCGGCCCGTGGCCGAGCAGGCGCGCGACCGCGACCGCCGCCCCCGCGGTGCCCCAGGTCCCGTGCGAGTGGACGTTCGCGCGCTGCCGGGTCGCGCCACCGATGCGCGAGGTCACCTCGTAGCCCGCGACGAGCGCCTCGATGAAGCGCGGCCCGTCCGCCGCGAGCTCCTCGGCGACCGCGAGCGCCGCGGGCAGCACGTGGATCGAGGGGTGACCGCCGCCCCAGCGGTTGCCTTCGTCGACTTCGAGCGCGACGCCGGCCGTCGCGTTGGCGAGCGCCGCGAACATCGGCTCGGCCTTGCGCGCGCGCCCGATGAGCGTCGCGGGGCGATGGCCCGAGCGCTCCGCCGCGAGATCGGCGAGCTTCACGTTCTCGTCGAGCCGGCTGCCCGCGAGGATCGCGCCGATCGTGTCGAGCACGACGGCCTTCGTCGCCTCCACGGCCGAGGACGAGAGGTCGTCGAACCGCACGCGCCGCGCCATGCGCGCGAGGCGATCGAGATAGTCGGCCGATTCAGCGGGCATGACGCACCTTCTCGGTCCAGGCTTTCATCGTCGTCACCATCGTCGTGCTGATGTCGGCACCCGGTGTGCCCCACCGACGGAAACTGTCCTCGACCGACGCGGTCCGGGGGAAGCCGTGATCCGCGCCGTCGACCGCGACGTACGTGCTCCGGCCGGGCCGCGCTTTCTCGACGATCGCGGCGATCCGCGGGTGATCGTCCTCGGTCGCGATGAAGTCGTGGCGGCCCCACATGACGAGCACGTCGGTGTCGACCTTCGTCCACGCCGCGGCGAGATCTGTCCGATGGAGCTGGATCCAGAACCGCAGCACCCGCCCGTACATCCGGCCGTCGGGGAAAAAGCGATCGACGACGCCGCGCAGGTGCGGCCGGGTCCGCGCCACCTCGTTCGTCGTCTTTCCGTCGATGAACAGATCCTGCATCACGATGCCGAGCGCCGTCACCGTGGAGTCGATCGACGCGGGCTTGCTCCCGCCGAGCGCGGCCTGACGCCGCGTGTTCTCGAGGACGTGCTCGGCCCACGACTTCACGACGGTGCCGTACACGAGGACGCCGCGCAGCGGGATCTCGGCGGCGAGGAGCGGCGCGAACACGCCGCCGATGCTGTGCCCGAAGACGAACACGTGATCGCGGTCGACGAACTCCATCGCGCCCAGGGCGAGCAGCGCCTGGCGATAGACGTCGAGCTCGCCGGCAAGGTCCATGTCGGCGTACGGTCCGCCTTCACTGTCGCCGATGCCGGGCTTCTCGACCCGCACGGTCACGTAGCCCGCCTCGGCGAAGGCGCTGAGGATGCGGCGGTACGCGCTGCGGCCGCCGAGCGGCTCGTCGATGGTCGAGGGTCCAAGCCCCTGGATCAGCACGAGCGCGGGATGGCGGCCCGGCGCGTGGGGCCGCGTGACGATCGTGCGGATGCGCGCGCCCTTGCTCACGACGTGGCGATAGAGCACGTCGAAGCTCGCGCCGCGATCCGGCGGCCGCGGACCGAGCGTGACTGGCATCGTGAGCCGCCGCGCGTCGCGCAGGACGCCGAACACGACGCGCTGCCCGGCCTTCATCCGCGGCACGGTCTCGAGGAACGTCGGCACGCTGTCGATCGCGCGGCCGTCGAGCGTGAGGAGCAGATCGCCGGCGCGGAGCCCCGCGTGCGCCGCGCTCGTCTCGGGCAGCACGTGCTCGACGAGCACGCCTTCTCCGGCGCGAAGCTTCTCGCGCGCGCGCACGTCGTCGGGGATCGCCGCGATGCGCACGCCGAGGCGGCCGCCCTTGCGCGGCAGCTCCTCGTCCGCCGCGACGATGCCGGCGACGGCCAGCACGACGCACGCGGCGTACCCCACCGCCCGAAGCATCACGCGCTCAGATCGCGGCGCCGCCGAGCGGAGGAACCGGACCGCCGCGCGCGAGGAAGCGACCGTAGCCCGGCGCCTGCTCGACCGTGCCGCCGCGCAGGAGGACGTTGCCGCGCAGCAGCGTCATCCACGGCCTCCCGCGCTCGGCGAAGCCTTCGTAGAGCGTCCATCCCGCGACGCCCTTGTGGTCGTTCACGGTGATCGTCGTCTGCGGCTCGGGATCGATGATCGTGAGGTCGGCGTCGGCGCCGACGCGGATCGCGCCCTTGCGCGGATAGAGGCCGAAGACGCGCGCGGGATTCTCCCCGAGCACGCGCGCCATCCACGTGAGCGGGAGCCCGCGCTTGACGACGCCTTCGCCGTAGACGAGCGGCACGAGCGTCTCGAGCCCCGGGCTCCCGAACGGCACGACCTTCCCCTGGTCGTCCACGAAGATGTTCTTCCAGCCCGGCTCCTTCATCTTCTTCGGGCGCGGCGAGTGATCGCTCGCGACGCTGGAGATGTAACCCTGGGCGACGCCCCGCCAGAGCGCCTCGCGATCCGGGCCGTCGGCAGGACGCAGCGGCGGGCCGATCTTCGCGAGGGGACCCCACTTCACCATCTCCTGCTCCGTCAGGAGCATGTACTGCGGACACGTCTCGGTCCACACGCGCTGGCCGAGCGCCTGCGCGCGCTTGATGCGCTCGAGCCCGAGCTGCGTCGAGAGGTGCACCACGTACACCGGCGCGCCGGTGAGCGCGCCCATGTGGATCACGCGGTTGATCGCTTCCTCTTCCGTCCACGGGGGGCACGTCGGCGGGAAGTCCGTCGGCGCCACCTTGCCGGCCGTGAGCGCCTTGTCCTCGAGGTACGCGATGACGTCGCCGTTCTCGCAGTGGAACTGCGCCAGGCCGCCGTGCGGGCCGATGACCTCGAGCGCCTTGCAGATGAAATCGTCGCTGCACATGCGGTCGCCGCGCTTCTTGTAGGTCATGAACATCTTGAAGCTCGGCACGCCCATGCCGATCGCGTCCGGAATGCCCTCGAGCTGCGCGAGCTTGTTGGTGAGGATGAAGTGGTAGCCGAAGTCGAGCACGCTCGTCTTCTCGTGCTCGTCCTTCTGCCGCTTGATCGATTGCGGCAGGCTCTCGTTGCCGTCGGCCATCGTGAACACGAGGATGGTCGTGAGGCCGGCGCGCGCGGCGATCTCGGGCCCGCCGCGCCAGTCGTCGTACTCCGTGCCGAGGTGCACGTGGCAGTCGATCGCCCCGGGGAAGACGATCTTCCCGCGCGCGTCGATCGTCCGCCCGGCGTCCGGCAGCACGTCCACCGGCCCCAGCGCGACGATGCGCCCGTCACGGATCGCCACGCCCCCGTCGAACACTTCGGTCGCCGTCACGATCCGATCGCTCTGAACGATCGTGTCGACGCGGCCCGCGGGTGTCATTCGGAATGCTGCCTGGGCGCCGTCACCAGGCCGTAGTGCTCGGGATGGCGGCGGGCGAAGAAGTTCCAGCGCTTGCGGACCGGGAGCATCGCGTCGAGGTCGATCCGTGCGGTGATCAGCTCGTCTTCGTTCGTCTGCGCCTTCGCGATCACCTGCCCGAGCGGGTCGATGATGCAGCTGCCGGCGATGAACTCGACGCCGTCCTCCTTGCCGGCCTTGGCCACGCCGATCACGAACAGGCTGTTCTCGTAGGCACCCGCGCGGAGCACGAGCTCGTTGTGGTCGAGCGCGAGCGGATAGAGCGGCGTGTTGTACCCGTTGATGATGATCTCCGCGCCCTGCAGGCCGAGCGCGCGGTACGCCTCCGGATACCGGCGGTCCTGGCAGATGTGGACGCCGACTTTCGCCTTCTTCGCGTCGTAGACCCGGAAGCCGGTGTCGCCGTACTCGAAGAAGTACGGCTCATACACCATCGCGTGGCCGTCGACCTTCTTCGTGCCCGGCAGGTGCGTCTTCCGGTACTTCTCGAAGATCCGGCCGTCCTCGTCGACGAAGATCGCGGTGTTGTAGCGCTTCGCGCCGGCCTTCTCGGCGTAGCCGAGGTGGAAGGCGATGCGCGCCTCCCTGGCCTTGTCGAAGAGCGGCTGCGTCACCGGCGACGGCATCGCGTCCTCGAAGAACTGGTCGGCGTCGTCGCGGATACGCTTCGGGAAGTACGGCGTCAGCGCCAGCTCGGGATACGCGACGATCTCCACGCGCTCGGCCACGGCCCGCTCCATGAGGAGGAGCATGCGGTCGACCATCTGCTTGCGTGTGGTGCCCTCGGGAATGGCCCCGAGCTGGGCGGCGGCGACCTTCACATAGCGCGGCATGGCCGGGGCCTCCTCACTTCACCGTCGTCGGCGACTTCCACTTCACGAGCTTGGGATCGACTTCCTCGAGCAGCTTCGTGTAGATGACCTGCTCGGCCGGGAACTTCTGCTTGATCCGGTCGAGCGAGTGCAGGAAGTCGACGAACTCGCCCATGCCCTTGTGAATCTTGTCGTTCATCTCCATCGAGTAGATGTTGAGCGCCATGATGTCCCGCGTCAGCGCCTCGTCGGTCTTCATCTCCCCGGCGACGATCTTCACCGCGGCCTCGCGGTCGCCGTTGATCTTGTCCGTCGCCTTCTTGAGCGCGCGCAGCACGGCCTTCAGCGTGTTCGGGTTCTTCTTCAGCATGTCGCCGCTCGCCACCACGCCCGCGTGCACGCGCAGCCAGTCGACCTGGCCTTCCTTGCCGGGGATGTAGCTGCGGTTGCCGGTGAAGTAGACCTTGCCGCCCGCCTGCTTGACGGCGTTGAACACCCAGGGCGCCCACGCGGCCATCGCGTCGATGTCGCCCTTCGCGAGCGCGGTCACCGCGTCCGGCGGCGAGAGGTTGACGAACTGGATCTTGCTGAAGTCCGCGCCCGTGTCCTTCGTCATGGCCTGGATCGCCATCGTCACCGAGGCGCCCTTCGGCATCCCGATCTTCAGCTTCTCGAGGTCCTTCGGCGACTTCACGGTCTCCTGCGCCTTCTTGCCGAGCACGATCTGCTGGGTGCCCGCGACGTCGCTCTGCGGGGCGATGTTGTAGATCGGCTGGTTCGCGGCGGCGATCGGCACCACCATCGTGGCGGTCGCGGTGCCGAGGTGGATGTTGCCGGCGCCCCACATCGACGGCAGGTCGGTGCCGGCGATGTACCACCGTGGATTCACCTTGATGCCCTCGTCCTTGAAGTAGCCGAGCTTGTCCGCGACCGCGAACTGCGACGACATCTGGGCGTCGCGCACGAGCCACGCGTCGATCTCGGTGACTTCGGGCTTCTGGGCACTCGCTCCGGGCGCGAAAGCGGCGATCAAGATCAGCGCAGCGAGCAGGATCCGGAATGGCATGGATGAGGCTCCTTTCACATGGGGCCCCATCGCTGGAGGACCCCACACCCCTTTCATGACGGCAGCACACGGCGTTCGAGACGAAGCAACAGGGCGTTGACGATCGAGCCCAGGAGGCCGAGGACCAACGCGCCCATGACGATCTGCGGCGGATTGAAGAATGTCCGTCCCTCCATGATCAGGTTGCCCAGCCCCGCGTCCGCCCCCATGAACTCAGCACCCACGATCACGAACAACGCGAGCCCGAAGCCGAGGCGGAGGGCCACGATGATGCCAGGAAGCGCGGCCGGAAGCACGACGCGCCGCAAGAGATCGGCGTGCGTGGCGCCGAGCGTGGCTGCGGCGCGCAGGAGCATCACGTCCACGCGGAGGACGCTCGCCGCGACGCCCACGAACATGGGGAAAAACGTGGTGTAGGCGATGAACGCGACCTTCGACGTCTCGCCGAGGCCGAACCAGACGAGGAACATCGGCAGGAACGCCAGCGGCGGGATGGGCCGGACGAACTCGATCACCGGCTCGAGCATAAACCGGATCGGCGCCGAGAGCGCCGCCAGCCCGCCGAGCGCCAGCGCCGCCACGGCGGCGATGGCGAAGCCCTCCAGCACGCGGACGAGCGAGGTGACGAGGTTCCGGACGAGCGTGCCGTCACGCAGCGCGGCCACCGTGACCGCACCCACCTCGCCCGGCGTCGGGACGATCGCCGGGTTCGTGAACTCGACCGCGCGATTGCCGTACGAGACGGCGGCCCAGACGGCGAGGATCAACGCGAACGCGAGTCCGCGCACGATCATTCATGCACCTTGGCGACTTCTTCCTTCACCGTGCGGGTGATCGCGCTCTCGATCTCCGTGAACTCGGGCGCGAAGCGGTCACGCACCTCGCCGAGCTTGACCTCGAAGATCTGCTTGATGCGCCCGGGCGCCGACGTCATCACGACCACGCGGTCGGCGAGGTAGACCGCCTCGCGGATGGAGTGGGTGACGAAGACGATGGTCTTGTGCTCGAGGCGCTGGATGCGGGAAAGCTCGTCCTGGAGGACCTCGCGCGTCTGAGCGTCGAGCGCGCCGAACGGCTCGTCCATCAGGATGATCGACGGGCTGTTCGCGAGCGCCCGCGCGATGGCCACGCGCTGCTTCATGCCGCCGGAGAGCTGGGTCGGGAACTTGGCGGCGTGGGCGCCGAGGCCCACGAGATCGAGATAGCGCGCGACCGTCCGCTCGCGCTCGGCGCGCGAGAGGCCCTTCAGCTTGAGACCGAACTCGACGTTGCCCGCCACCGAGAGCCAGGGGAACAGCACGTACTCCTGGAAGACCACGCCCCGGTCCGCGCCGGGGGCGGTCACCGGCGAGCCGTCGACGAGCACGCGCCCGGTCGTCGGCGCGAGGAAGCCCGCCACGATGTTGAGGAGCGTCGACTTCCCGCAGCCCGACGGCCCCAGCAGGCACACGAACTCGCGCTCGGCGATCTCGAGATCGATCCCGCCGAGCGCGGGCGCGCCGCTCCCGAACGTCTTCCCGACCCCCGCGATCTGGATCTTCACGACGGGCTCTGCCAGCGGAGGAAGCGGCGCTCGGCGGCGCGGGCGATCGCGTTGCCGGTGTAACCGAGCAGGCCGAGGAGCACGGCGGCCCCGAGCATCTGCGGCACGAGGAAGAAGTTCCGGCCGTCGTTGATGAGGTAGCCGAGCCCGCGCTCGGCGCCGATGAACTCGGAGATCACGATGACGAAAAAGGAGAGCGCGACCCCGAGACGGATGCCCGTGAGGATCTCGGGCAGCGCCGCCGGGAGGATCACGCGGAAGAAGAGCTGCGCCGGGCGCGCGCCGAGGCTCTGCGCCGCGCGGACGAGCAACGGATCGAGATGCCGGACCGCGTGCACCGTGGTCAGGAACATCGGAAAGAACGTCGCGTAGGTGATGAAGCCGACCTTCGAGCCTTCGCCGATGCCGACCCACACGATGAAGAGCGGCAGCATCGCGAGCGGCGGGATCGGCCGCAGCAGCTCGACGACGGGCTCGACGACGTTCCTCAGCGCGCGGAAGTAGCCGACCGGCAGACCGAAGCCGATCGCGAGCACGGCGCCCGTCGAGAATCCGACGGCGACCCGCTCGAGCGTGGCCACGACGTGGCCCCACAGCTGGCCCTTCGCCGCCAGCGTGACGAGCGCGCCGAGCACGACCCACGGCCCGGGCAAGAAGATGGGGTTGAAGAGCTTCAACGCAGCCACGGCGCCGGAAACGATACTCCACAACGCGAGAAATCCGACGATCGCCGCGAGCTTCAGGCGGAGCGCGCGCCGGCGCGCCACCGCGGGGCCGCGCAGCCCCCACTCCATCAACGCGGCTACGCCGCTCAGTTCCACTTCACCAGCTCGTGCAGCGCGGCCCGGAGGTTCGAGCGCGCGCCGTCGAGATGCGGATGCACCACGAGCGCGCGGCGGAACATCTCGGCTGCCTCCTTGTACTCCTCCAGCGCCATGTGGCAGAGGCCCTGCCCCGACAGCGCGCCGAAGTGGTGCGGGTTGCGCGCCAGCGTCTCGCGGCAGTCGGCGACGGATCCGGTGAAGTCCTTGGCGAGGAAGCGCACGGTCGCGCGCTTGTTCCACCCCTCCGCGAAGCCGGGCGCGACCTGGATGAGCCGGGCGAAGACCGCCTCGGCCCGGGCGAGATCCTGCCGCTCCATCAGCTCGATCCCCTGCCGCAGGATCGCGTCGAGCTGCGGATCGCCGGAGCGGTGCCACATTTCCCAGAGCGCGCTCGCCGCGCGCGCGGCCCGGCTCGCGTCGTCGCCGCGCAGCGCGGCAAGCGCTTCGTCCTCGGTCACCCCGTCACCCCTCCTTGCGCCCGCGGCACGGTGCTGCGAAGCTAGCGCCGCCAGCAGACGAGGTCAATCGGGAGGAGCCCCATGGGCTACGCACACATCCTGGCCGAGCGCCTCGACGGCGCCGCGCTCATCACCCTGAATCGCCCGGAGAAGCTCAACGCGCTGAGCTACGGCCTGATGCAGGAGCTGGACGAGGAGCTCACGCGGCTCGAGGACGACGACGCCGTCAAGGCCGTCGTGCTCACGGGCGCCGGCGACAAGGCGTTCTCCGCCGGCGCCGACATCCACGAGATGGCCGGCCTCAGCCAGGAGCAGCTCGGTGAGCGGCAGGCGTTCCGCAACCGCGCCACGTGGCACATCGCGACGTTCGCGAAGCCGCTGATCGGCGCGCTCAACGGGCTCGCGTACGGCGGCGCCGCGCTGCTCAGCTCCACGCTCGACATCCGCATCGGCTGCGAGCGCACGAAGTTCCGCTTTCTCGCCGCCAGCTACGGCCGCGTGAACTCGACGTGGTCGCTGCCGGTCCTCGTCGGCATGCCAAAGGCGAAGGAGCTCCTCTACACCGGGCGTGACGTGCTGGTGGACGAAGCCGAGCGCATCGGGCTGCTCAACCAGGTCGTCCCCGCCGCGAAGCTGCGCGACACCGCGCTCGAGATGGCCGCGATGATCGCGAAGAACGACGCGCGCATGGTTCAGGGCATCAAGCGGCTCCTGCACGAGGACATCGGGATGCCGTGGCGCGAGCGCTACGACAACGAGGACGTGGCGCGCGGGACGTGGCTGACGTCGGCGCCGGTGCGCGAAGGCTTCAAGGACTTCCTGGCGCGCAAGCCGCGGTGAAGCGCGGATATCCCGACCTCCACGAGCACCTGGAGGCGCTGAAGCAGCGCGGGCTGCTCCTCACGGTCGACCGCCCGATCGACAAGGACGCGGAGATGCATCCGCTGGTGCGCTGGCAGTTCGTCGGCGGCCTGCCGGAGGAGGAGCGGAAGGCGTTCCTCTTCACCAACATCACCGACGGCCGCGGCCGCCGCTACGCGATGCCCGTGGCCGTCGGCGCCATCGCGGCCAATCGCGCGATCTACGGCGTGGGCATGGGCGTGCCGATCGAGGAGATCCAAGCGCGATGGGACCGCGCCATCGCCAACCCGGTGCCGCCGCGCCTCGTGACCGAGGCGGTGTGTCAGGAGGTCGTCCTCGAGGGCGACGCGCTGCGCGGCGAGGGCAACGGGCTCGATCGGCTGCCGATTCCGATCTCCACGCCGGGCTTCGACAGCGCGCCGACGCTCACCGCGACGAACGTGATCACGCGCGATCCGAACACCGGCGTGCAGAACATGGGCACGTATCGCGCCGCGCTGAAGGCCCCGGATCGGCTCGTCGTGCGCATGGCCACGCGTGTCGGCGGCGCCGGCGGCTATCTGCATTACCTCGCGCACCAGAAGCGCGGTGACGCGACCATGCCGTGCGCGATCGTGCTCGGCTGCCCGCCGTTCGTCGCGTTCATGGGGCCGCAGAAGCTTCCGGTCGGCGTGGACGAGCTGGACGTGGCGGGCGGGCTCGCCGGCTCACCGATCAACGTGGTGCGCGCGCGCACGGTCGATCTGCTGGTGCCGGCCGAGGCCGAGGTGGTGATCGAGGGCCTCATCGACACCGAGTACGTCGAGCCGGAGGCGCCGTTCGGCGAGTCGCACGGCCACGTGGCGCTCGAGGAGTTCAACATGCCGATGCGGGTCACCGCGATCACGCACCGGCGCGACGCGATCATCCCGTCCTACATCAGCCAGGTCACGCCGAGCGAGTCGAGCGTCATCAAGCGCCTGGCGTACGAGCCGCTCTTCCTCGCGCACCTGCGCGACGCGCTCGGCATCCGCGGCGTGAAGCGCGCGGCGCTCCACGAGCCGCTGACCGCGCTGCTGCGCGTGACGATCATCACGCTCGAGAAGGGCACGTCCCGCACCGAGGTGTGGCGCGCGCTGTACGGCGCGACGTCCTTCAAGGGCGACTGCGGCAAGATCTGCATCGCGGTCAACGACGACATCGACCCGGACAACGCCGACGCGCTGCTGTGGGCGATGGCGTACCGGATGGACCCGGTGCAGGACGTGCAGACGCTGCCGCATCGCGGCCAGGGCCACGGCCCGAAGCGCGAGCACGGCGGCGAGGAAGACTCCACGCTGTTGATGGACGCCACCATGAAGAGCGACATGCCGCCGCTCGCGCTCCCCAAGCGCGAGTACATGGAGCGCGCGCTGGCGATCTGGCAGGAGCTCGGCCTGCCCGCCGTCCGTCCGCGCCCGCCGTGGTTCGGCTACTCGCTCGGCGACTGGCTGCCGCAGTGGGACGCGGCGGCGCGTCGCGCGGTCGAGGGCCGCTATCTGGAGAACGGACGGATCAGCGCAGGCCAGCGGCGCACGGGCGTGAAGCCGGAGACGAAGTTCCGGCCTGACTGACTCGGAGAGGGACTCCGTCCCGTACTTCCGACGGTCGTCGCACGCCTTCGGCTCGCTCCTCCTGCTTTCACCATACGTATCCGTCTGGGTGTCGCGCACTCGGCGCCCGTTCTGCGGCACGAAGCGACGGCCGATCACGCTGCGGGACGGCCGTCCCCTAAAGCGCTCCACCGGTTCGTCGAAGCCGAAGCTCCTCGATCAAGTGCGTCAGCGCATCCGGGCACGCCACTAGATGCCGCCGCCTGCGCGTCTAGGATGTCGACTTCAGGGCGAACCAGATCACGATCCGGGATGGGAACGGTGCGAGGATCGTGTGAGGGGAATCCTGACGTGAGCGCCGCGTGGAAGATCACGGTGCTACACAGCGCCCGACCGCAAGATATTGAGGAAGCGCACGACGTTTCTGCTGCCGCGTAGCTTCGCGTCGCCACGGGCGTTTTGCCGTTCAAAGCCGTGGCGCGCGTCCCGCGCTACACTGCGCCGGGCGCAGCGTTCACCGTGTGACATAGTTCAAGAGAGATCGCGTTATGCGTACTGATGTGAGCTTGCCGTCGCAGACCGAGAAGCGGAGAATGCGGCCATGAGCACCGTCCGCAAGGAGATCCAGTCGCTGAGCGTTGCCGATCGGCTACAGCTCCTCGAAGAAATCTGGGACAGCCTCGTCGAGACACCGGAGGCGGTTCCGGTGACGGACGCCCAGCGCAAGGAGCTTCAGCGGCGGCGACAAGCCCACGCGCGCAATCCATCTGCCGCGAAATCTTGGGCGCAGGTACGTGCCAGGCTCCGACGCCGTAAGTGAAGCGACTCCGCCTCACGCCCGAGGCCGAGCGTGATGTCGACGCGGCTCACCTCTGGTACCACAGGCAGGCGCCCCATCGCGCGGCTGCCCTTCTCGCCGCCGTCAACGCGTGTCTGGCAACGATCCAGCGCCATCCGCAGGCGTTCGCGCTCGTTGATCCGACCATGCGTCGAGCGCTCGTACGCCGATTCCCGTACGCGATCTTCTACGAGATCGAACGGCGGCAGATCACTGTGTTGGGCGTTTTCCATGGGGCCAGGGATCCGAGGGCGTGGAGGCGTCGGAGAGACGCATAACTTCGCAGTCGAGCGGACGCGCTGCGCGCGCCGCTCACCGCGGCGTTGAACTAAACCGCTGACGCGGTAGCTCGAACTCGACGCTGATCACGCGTTCGTTGTTCTGCTGATCCGCTCGATTGTCTTCGCCTCGCTCTGTTTCACGCCGTTCTTGTCGACGCACCATCACCTCCTTGCCGTTCATCACGCCAGGGAGGTGTCTCATGAGCGAGCTCCGCAACCGGATGGTCCGCGACATGACCGTACGTGGTTTTGCCCGGCGCACCCACACGGCGTACATCGCCGCCGTCGTACGCTTGGCCAAGCACTACCGCCGAGCACCCGATCAGCTGACGAACGACGAGGTCCAGGCGTACCTCGCGCATCTGATCCTGGAGCGGAAACTGTCCTGGAGCACGTGCAGTCAGGCGGCCAACGCCTTCCGGTTCCTCTCTCACGTGACGCTCGGCCATCCGCGGACTGACTTCCACGTGCCCCTCCCGCGACAGCCGCAGAAACTGCCGGAGATTCTCAGCCGAGAAGAGGTCTGGCGGTTGCTCGCCGCGCCCCCGCATCCACGCCATCGGCTGGTGCTGACCACCGTCTCCGCCGCCGGCCTGCGCGTCAGCGAGGCGATCGCCCTCAAAGTGTCGGACATCGACGCTGACCGCATGACGATCCGCATCGAGCAGGGGAAGGGCGCCAAGGACCGCTACGTGCCGCTCGCGGCGCCGCTCCTTCACGATCTCCGCGCGTACTGGAAAAGCGTGCCGCCCGGCGTCTGGCTCTTCGCCAATCGCCAGGGCACACGAGCGGGGATCACCAAGCAGGGCGGCATCCACGCCTTGCGCCACGCCTTCGCCACTCACCTCCTCGAAGCCGGCACCGACCTGCACCCCGTGCAGCGGCTGCTCGGCCATCGCCAGATGTCCACGACGATGCGCTACTTTCATCTCCGTCAGGGCCGCGTCGTGGGCACGCGCTCGCCCCTGGATCTCCCCAAGCCGCCCCGCCTCGAGTAGGCCATGCCCTCGGCGTCGGCGCCCACCTCGGCGCCGCGCCCGCGACGGCGTCCGGCGCTCGAGCTCGCCGACCTCTTCCGCGCTCACGGGTCGGCGTATCGCCGGACCCATGTGCTGTCTCGCGCGCAGCGCCGCGCCATGCAGGCCATCGAAACCTGTCGCACCGCCGCCCTCGGCGGCCATCGGGAGACCTGTGATACCTGCGGCGCCGAGCGCCTCGCCTACAATTCGTGCCGCAATCGACACTGCCCCAAGTGCCAAACGCTCGCGAAGGAACGCTGGCCCGCCGCTCGGCGTGCCGAACTGCTTCCTGTCGAGTATTTCCACCTCGTCTTCACCCTGCCACACGGCCTGAACGCGCTCGCCCAGGGCAATCCCCGCGTGCTCTACACGCTCCTCTTCCGCGCCGTCGCGGCGACGCTCACCACCTTCGCCCGCGATCCGCGCCATCTCGGAGGCGAGCTCGGCGGAACGGCGATCCTGCCCACCTGGGGGCAGAATCTCTCCCAGCATCTGCATCTACACTGCGTGATCCCCGGCGGCGCGCTCAGCGCGGACGGCACGCGCTGGCTCGCGGCGCCGCCGGGCTTCCTCTTCCCCGTCCGCGCCCTCGCCCAGGTGTTTCGTGGGAAGTACCTGCACGCGCTCCAGCGGGCCTTCACCACAGGCAAGCTCGTCTTCGCCGGCTCGGTCGCCGGCCTCGCCGACCCGGCCGCCTTTGCCGCCTGGCTCACCGACCTCCGCCAGCACGCCTGGGTCGTCTATGCGACGCGGCCCTTCGGCGGCCCCACACAGGCCCTCGAGTACCTCGGGCGCTACACGCACCGCGTGGCGCGCTCCAACGAGCGGCTCGTCAGCCACGCCGACGGCGTCGTGCGTTTTCGCTGGAAGGACTACACCGACGGCGCTCGGGTGAAGGTCCTGGCGCTCGGGCCGCGGAGTTTGTCCGTCGCTTCCTGCTCCACATCGTCCCCGGCGGCTTCGTCCGCATTCGGCACTTCGGCTTCTTGCCCAACCGCACCCGCCACGCCAAGCTTGCGCGGTGCCGCGCCCTGCTCGGATCCTCGCCGCCGCCGGCCCCTTCGTCGATCGAGTCCGTGCCCGCGCTGATGCTGCGGCTCACCGGGATCGACATCGAGCGCTGTCCCGTCTGCGCGCAGAATCGGCTCCGCGTCACCGAGATCCTCGCCCCGATCTGCCTGCCCACGCGATGTCCCCCGCTCGTGGACACGTCATGATCCCTCTGCCGCCACCTTCCGCTGGTCGCCCACGCGAGGCGCCCTGATGCCGCTTCCGTCCTGCGCGTGGCCACTCTAGAATCCCCATAGCCGTGAAGGGCCGGCGGTTTAGTCCAACTGGTTTTATCCGTCCTGCGCGGCGCACGACGGATAAAACCCTATTCGTTCGGCGACTGCGTAAAGTTCGAAGGCGTGAGCCACCGTGCTACCGTAGCGCGTGGACTTCGAGCTCCTTGGCCCGATCCGCGTCATCGAGACTATCGCGGCCGGGCGGGAGATCCGCCAGTTGAGGCGTCTGCGGCGCCTTTATTGATCTTTCTAGAAGTAATGGCTACTGCTCCACGGCCACGACAACTCCGCCGCGTGAATGCATGACCGCAGCAGAGACTGCGAGCGGCCGATGCGCTGCAGGCTCCGCACACCGGCAGCGTGAGCGGCACGAGGCCATCGTGAGTGCTGTTCGACCACTCCTGCTTGACCTTCGTCCAGACGAACTCGTCCGGATTGAGCTCGGGCGCGTAGCCCGGGAAGCGATGGACCTCCAACCGAG